>Ga0316208_1001321_pt1 | contig 23838 bp, 19 predicted proteins | sample 3monopyrite_MG_FD_204944 | JGI IMG/M metagenome (GOLD analysis project Ga0316208, IMG submission 204944) | Microbial mat bacterial communities from mineral coupon in-situ incubated in ocean water Damariscotta River, Maine, United States -... | ecosystem: Environmental > Aquatic > Marine >... | reverse complement strand
AATCAGGTATTTAACTTAACCAGAAATTAAATTTAATCACTCTTGACACCAAGCATGGCTTCTTTTAAATCAGCATCGGCCGGTTCCTGACCTAACCAGATTTTTAATATTGCAATGAAAAAATCATCACCTTCAACGAGTCCTTTAATTTTACTATTAATCACAACCTGAGTACCGGTTGTTGGCGTGAAGTTAAGATTGATGACATCGCCTTTTTTAACAGTGACAAAGAGGTTATTAAATTGATTTATTTGTGATTTAAATTTTGCCAGCTCTTTTTCTGAAAGGTTATTTTCAAAACCAGCATTCCAGCCTTTTACTAATTTTTCTTTATCAACTTCGTCATAAAGAAAATGCATGCTAATTCGTTTTTCGCCATGTAGTTTATAAATTTCTTCGGCGCTGTGTGCTTTTTTTTCTAAATATAAACTCCCGATATAAATATCAAAAATAAATTTTGTACGTATGCCCGCACCATTTAGTGTAAGCCTGGTGGATTGTTCTGAGAGGGAAACAGTTTCAGGAATAGTCACGCCGGCTATTTCTTTAGCATGTAGTGGCAAAGAATAAAAAGAAAAGATTGAAAGTACTATTAGTATAATTTTGAGTTTCATGATTATTTTCCGCTTATAGTTTATTCATTTTCATGTGAAGCCGCTATTTGCACCGTACCATCATTAACACGGATAAAAAGATTGATTGGGCGACAACACACCTGACAATCTTCAATATAGTCTTGATTTGGTATAGAGCAATCGACCACTATTTGTATGACCTCACCACAGTAAGGACAATCAAGCTCATGTGTCTGTAATAAATCCATGCTTAAGATGTTGTTTTATTTTTATACAGTTTAGCGTCTAAAACACTTAATAGCGGCGGCAAAAGTAAAAAATCGGATGTGGCCAGGACTAAAAAGCATGAAACGAGAACGGCGATAGTAATCATTAAGGTTATAGCAACGGTGTTAAACGCGTATCGCATGCCCTCTGTGACAGTATAGTTTTTTTTCACGGTGGGCACGTAAATATTTGCTGAGAAAATGCACCGTATCGTCAACGACAATACCTAAGCTCATGCAGATGACGATTGAGGCAGATAAATCGATTTTGCCAATAAATCTACCCCATGTTCCATAAGCTAACGCGGCAGGAATTAGGTTGAAAATTAAGCTGATTAATCCAGGCAGAGCTGATTTTAAAGCGAAAATGAAGACAAAAGAAATTCATACCAGCGCTACCAGTGTTCCTTTTAACAGGCTTCTAATATTACGGTGATTGATATGAGCAAAAACCATATCTAACCCGGTACCTTCATTCGTGTAATATTTCGTAGCATTGGTTTTTAACCAATTTTGTGCGCGTTCATTTAAGTTTAATAAAAATTCAGTTTCGTCAGCTGCCTTTAGATAGTTGATTAAAGTGGGTTCATTTAAAACAGCATTTTTGATGTATGAAATTTTATTTATAGTTAATGCTGCTAATTCATAAGTGAGTGTTAATGTTTTTTTGGTAAAGACATTTTTATTGTTAGGTTCAGTAATAAAACAATGAATCCTGTTTGCCATAATTTTTTAAGCAACAATCAGGCACAAAAAAGCCCCACTAAAAATAGTGAGGCTTTTAAAGTCGCGATGCTATTTTATTTAAGCAACGGCGTCAGATTCCATTTCTTTATGGTAGCTAACAACACGTTCAACTTCATTTTTAGAACCTAAAATAACAGGTACACGCTGGTGTAATTCTTTAGGTTGAATTTCCATTACACGTTCACGCCCTGTCGAACATGCACCACCGGCTTGTTCAACAATGAAAGACATGGGGTTTGCTTCATATAAAAGGCGTAATTTACCTTCAGTCCCATTAGCAACCATTTTAGAATCGAGTGGATACATGAAAATGCCACCACGGGTCAGAATACGGTGAACTTCAGCAACCATAGAGGCAACCCAGCGCATATTGAAGTCTTCACCACGTGCGCCGGTTGAGCCGGCTAAACATTCATCAACGTATTTTTGGACAGGGGCTTCCCAGAAACGTGAGTTTGAAGAGTTAATAGCAAATTCACGCGTATCTTCTGGAATCGTCATTGCTGGGTGCGTTAGTACGAACTCACCAATGTTTTGATCTAAAGTGAAGCCATTTACGCCATTACCCGTTGTAATCACCATCATGGTAGACGGGCCGTATAATGCGTAACCTGCGCAAACCTGCTCAGTACCTTGCTGTAAGAAATCTTCAGCAGTTGGGTTCTGGCAATCACCCTTACAACGCACGATTGAGAAAATTGTACCAACAGAAACATTGACATCCATGTTTGAAGAACCATCGAGAGGATCAAACGTAAGTAAGTATTTACCACGTGGGTATTGTTTAGGGATATGGTAAATGTCATCCATTTCTTCTGAAGCCATCGCAGCAAGGTGACCTGCCCATTCGTTAGTTTCAAGGAATACATCATTAGTGATGATATCCATTTTCTTTTGCTCTTCGCCTTGTACGTTTTCAGAACCCGCTGAACCAAGAACACCAACCAGTTCGCCCTGGTTAACGAGGTTTGAAATAACCTTACAAGACGTAAAGATGTCGTTTAAAAGAGAGGTGAAGTCACCAGTTGCCGAATCAATATGGCGTTGTTCTTCGATAATAAATTGGGTTATGGACGTTTTGCGATTATGCATTGCGTTCGACTCCGGATAATTTGGGTTTGAATAAAAAATACGCCCAATAAAGGGCGTATCGATAAAATAGTATGAATTTTAATCAATTATATCAGAGTATTATAATATAGTAAATTTAAAGGTAGGCTATTGAGCGAGTAGAGAAGCTGTTAAAACCAGCCTTATTGCATGAAATGTTGCTAAATTCGTCGAATACTCAATTAACAGTCAGTTTTAGGGTAGCTGTCAACAGTACTGATTTCCTTCATTTTTGATTCGACCCAGCATTCCGCTTCTTTCATCACATCTTCGGTCTTTCTGCCCCGGGTTTCAATTGCAGGGCCAATACTCAATATAATTGTTCCTGTTTGGCGAGAAAAGAAACCCTTTGGCCAAAATTCACCTGCGGTATGGGCGACAGGAATAACACGATGCCCACTCTTGGTCGCTAAAATAGCACCGCCTTTTTTGTATGGTAGTTTAGTACCAGGTTTTGAACGGGTCCCTTCAGGAAATATAACGATCCAGATGCCTTTTTTAAGTCTTTCAATACCTTGCTCGACAATTTGATTAATTGCTTTACGACCCGCTTTACGATCAATGGCAATAGGATCGATAGAACGAAGTCCCCAGCCAAAGAAGGGCAGCCATAAGAGTTCTCTTTTAACAACAAAAGTTAATGGAGGGAAAATTCGCTGAACCATCATGGTTTCAAGGGCAGATTGATGTTTGCTGAAAATAATACAAGCTTCATCAGCCGGGATATTTTTCATGCCTTCAACTTTGTAATCGATATTACATAAATATTTAAGCACCCAAAGATTCAGTACGGAATAAAAGTTGATAAACCAGTATCGAACACTAAATGAAAAGGGGAGAAAAAGTGTTCCGGTGATAGAAATATAGACCGATGAAATAAACATCGTACATACGAATGCGAGAGAGTAAAAATAATGCATTGGATTTTTAAATTTAGACATACGTTTTTTATATAGTTTTTAAGGCTCTAAATATTAGAGCCTTCTAAAAGCTCACTAACAAAGTGAGAAAGATCATTATATACAGGAACCCCATCTAAACCCTCACCTTTTTTAATAGTCCGTTCACCTTTACCAGTACGTACCAGATAAGGTTTTGCATTAACAGATTGCGCGGCTTGTAAATCACGTAAAGAGTCACCCACAACTAAAATATCTGAACAATCTGACAGACCTTCTTTTTTCGCAATGGCTAAATACATACCGGCTTTGGGTTTACGACAGTCACATTGATCATCCGGCCCATGTGGACAAAATTCGATGCCATCAATTTCTGCATCATATTCTTTTAGCAGTGTTGCGAGTTTGTCATGCATGGCATGCAAGGTTGCAACATCATAATAACCGCGTGCAATACCCGACTGGTTTGTCGCAATATAAACTTTATAGCCTGCTTTTTTAAGTTTAGCGATAGCTTCGATACTGCCGGGTAATGGAATAAACTCATCAACAGATTTAATAAAATGATCAGAGTCCTGATTAATAACGCCGTCTCGGTCTAGGATGATTATTTTCATAGGTCAAAATATTTAAAGTCAAAAGATTTCAACGCAAAGGCGCTAAGAACGCAAAGTTTTATATTGTTTTGTAAAATAGTAAATTGTTTTAAAAGGTAATTTAATTTATTAACTGAATTTAAATATAAAGTCATAAGCTTAAGATGTTTCTTTGCGTTCTTAGCGCCTTTGCGTCTCTGCGTTGGGTTTTTAATCACGAAATTCAGAAACACGAATGCGACCATTCACCATCTTAGATTCGCGTTGCATTATTTTATCCATTTTATCCCAGAATGCCTGGTTTAAATCAAGGTCTGCAGCAATGGCAGTACCGAGTAATAAAATAAATAAATCTGCAGTTTCTTCAGCCAGGTCTTCTTTACTCTTACCTTTGGTGACACAAGATGAGATCTCACCGAGTTCTTCTGCCATTAAAGCAATGCGGTATGTGAGATCTTCACCACCGGTATTTTTAAAATCATGTTTATCGTGGAAGGCTTGCACCCTGGTTAACATGTCTTTGTAAGAGTCTTGATTCATAATTTTCAATCCAACCTGTCATTGCGAGGAGGTATTAAAAGCGTTAGCTTTTAATGCTGACGTGGCAATCTGTCCGTTTTAGTTGCAAACCAAAAAGATTGCCGCAGTCATTTTATTCCTTCGCAATGATAGCTATATTTATTTTTGTAACTTTGAAATATCCGCAACCTGTAAAAACAACCCATGCAGTTTATTTAATAAGGCGATCCGGTTATTTTTTAATTTCTCATCGTCAGCCATCACCATAACGTCGTCAAAGAATTGATCTACGGGCTTTCTTAAAGTAGATAGTTCAGCTAATGCATCCTGATATTTTGTTGCATCAATTAAGCTTTGAACTTTGTCATCAAGATCAGTCAATGTTTGATGAAGTTCTTTCTCGGCCTTTTCCTCTAATAATTTTTTATCAATTTTTGATGGTAACGTGCCTTTCACTTTTTTCAGGATATTACCAATACGTTTATTGGCCGCTGCGAGGCTGATTGCTTCTGCACGTTGGCGGAAGGCATCAACAGCGAGTAAACGATTATTAATGTCCAGTGGTTTAGTTGGTTTGGTGCTGATGACAGCATCGAGCACGTCAGGGAGAATACCTTTATCAAGATAATAAGCATGTAAACGATCTAGCATGAAATCAAGTACACCAGTTTCAGCATCTGATGCTTTTATGCTCGCATCATGATGTTTAGCAGCAATTTTAATGAGATGGTGTAAATCTAGATCGAGTTCAAGTTCAATTAAAATTCGTAACACACCTAAAGCCGCACGACGTAATGCGAACGGATCTTTATCACCAGTGGGTGTTTGACCAATGGCAAAAATACCAACTAATGTATCTAGTCGATCTGCAATGGCTAAAGACTGGCTGGTAATACTTTGCGGTAAGCTATCGCCTGAAAATTTAGGTTTGTAATAGTCTTCAAGCGCGGTTGCAACTTCGTCGGCTTCACCGTCATGCGCTGCATAATAACGCCCCATCACACCTTGCAAGCTACCAAATTCACCGACCATCTCGGTCATAAGATCGCACTTACAAAGTTCTGCAGCACGCAATGCCAGCTGTGTATCGCCGGCTAACTGATCAGCAATTGCCGTTGTTATTTTTTCAACACGCTTTGTTTTATCTAATAAGGTACCGAGCTTCTTTTGGAATACAACAGTGCCTAAACGTTCGCGGCGATCAATCAGTTTTGATTTACGATCTTGTGACCAGAAAAATTCTGCATCGGCAAAACGGGGTCGTATAACGCGTTCATTACCTTCCTGAATTTTTGTTACATCTTTACTTTCAATATTGCTCACGGTAATAAAATGCGGCAGTAACGCACCTTTTTTATTAACAACATAAAAATATTTTTGATTGGTTTTCATGGTTAAAATTAATGCTTCCTGCGGGATATCCAGAAAACGTTTTTCAAAATCACCCATAATTGCAACTGGCCATTCAACCATGGCAGAGACTTCTTCCAGCAAGTCTTCATCAATCATTGCTTTGCCTTTTACGTTCAAAGCTATTTCATCCACCTGACCACGAACAGCTTCTTTGCGACGCTCAAAATCAGCAATCACTTTACCGTGCGTTTCTAACAGCATTTCATATTCTGCCGGTGAAGGAATGGTAATCGTATCAGGATGATGAAAACGGTGACCGCGTGTTTTACGTCCACTCTTCGCGCTTAAAATTTCAGCATCAATAACATCCTTGCCAAAAAGTAAAACAAGCCAATGTACGGGGCGAACAAATTGTGCATCTAAATCTGCCCAACGCATACGTTTTGCGATAGGTAGCTTGTCTAATGAATGTTGAACAATGTTGGCAATAAGATCTTTAGTCGCAGACCCTTTTTGTTTAGTCTTAAAATTTAACCAGGCACCTTTATCGGTTTCCAATTTTTCTAAATTTTCAACTTTAACCCCGCAAGAACGGGCAAAACCTTCGGCGGCTTTACTTGGGCAACCATCTTCATCAAACGCGGCTGCTATTGCAGGGCCACGGCGTTCAATATTTTTATCTTTTTGTTTAACATCAAGGTCGCTCACTAATAAAGCGAGTCGTCTTGGTGCAGCAAATTTTTTGATTTCAGAAAAAGATAAATCTGCTTTTTCCAAACCTTCTTTTACTCCATTATAAAATGCACTCGAAAGTTTATTGAGTGCCGTTGGTGGCAACTCTTCTGTTCCAATTTCGATTAGGAGATCTTTAACTTTCATGACTTGTCTCCTTTGCTTGAGGCAAGCATAGGGAATCCAAGAGACTCACGTTTTTCATAATAGGCTTCGGCAACGGCGCGCGATAAAGCACGCACCCGTAAAATATAACGTTGGCGTTCAGTCACTGAAATAGCATGACGGGCATCGAGTAAATTAAATGTATGCGAGGCTTGTAACATTTGCTCATAAGCGGGTAAAGGTAAACCGGCTTCGTTGAGTTTCTGGCTTTCGCTTTCACATAAATCAAATTGTTTAAATAACTCGTCAACGTTAGCGTGTTCAAAATTATAAGCAGATTGCTCGACTTCATTTTGGTGGAAAACATCGCCGTAGGTGACTTTTCCCTGAGGACTTTCTGTCCAAATGAGATCATAAATACTGTCCACACCTTGTAAGTACATGGCTATGCGCTCAAGGCCATAGGTAATTTCACCGGTAACCGGCTTACATTCAAGCCCACCCACTTGCTGGAAATAGGTAAATTGAGTGACTTCCATGCCATTGAGCCAAACTTCCCAGCCAAGTCCCCAGGCACCTAAAGTGGGTGATTCCCAGTTATCTTCAACAAAACGAATATCGTGAACCAGTGGGTCAATACCAAGCATTTTTAATGATTCGACGTAAAGCTCCTGAATATCCAGTGGTGATGGCTTAATCGCAACCTGAAACTGGTAATAATGCTGTAAACGGTTTGGATTCTCACCATAACGACCATCAGTGGGGCGGCGGCAAGGCTGAACATAGGCGGTCGCCCACGGTTCAGGGCCAATGGCACGCAAAAAAGTCGCGGGGTGGAAGGTACCTGCACCCACTTCCATATCGTAGGGTTGCAGAATAACGCAGCCCTTATCAGCCCAATATTGCTGTAAAGCAAAAATAAGTCCCTGAAAAGTATCACCAGGATTTGATTTTGTCGCAGATTTTGTCAAAAGAAAGTCCCAAAAAATTCTTATAAATTAAGCGCGCTATTATAGCGGGACAAAACCCTGCCGTAACCTGAAAATGTCATAAATACCTTACAAATCCATGGCCTACTGCAGATGGGAAGGCTGGATTTTAAAATCCAGAGTGATTTTAGTGGTTAAATCATGTGTATAATTTGTTATTCTATACGCCGATTTTCCATCCACCTTTTTTCACTTTTACGGTTTTCTTATGAGCAAGCAACGCAAAGCAGTTTCCCTTATTTCGGGCGGCCTCGATTCTTTATTGGCGACCAAAGTTATTTTGGATCAGGGCATTCATGTTGAAGGGATTAATTTTTTCACCGGTTTTTGTGTTGAAGGTCACACCCATGCCATTCGTAAACAAGACAAGGATAAAGTTAAACGCAACAATGCCTTATGGTCAGCTGAAAAGTTAGGCATTAAATTACACATTGTTGATGTCATTGAAGAGTACAAAGATGTTTTATTAAATCCAAAACATGGCTACGGACAAAACATGAATCCTTGTTTAGATTGCAAAGGTTTTATGGTTAAAAAAGCAGTTGAGTGGATTAAAGAAAATGATTTTGATTTTATCATTACCGGTGAAGTCATTGGTCAGCGTCCTATGTCTCAACGTGCAGAAACAATGCCGATCATTCAGCGTGAATCGGGTGCGGGTGATTTATTATTACGTCCTTTGTGTGCAAAAAATTTACCCGAGACGTTACCGGAAAGAGAAGGCTGGGTAGATAGAGAAAAATTACTCGACTTTAGTGGCCGTACCCGCAAACCACAAATGGCGTTAGCTAAAGAATTTAATTTTGAAGGCTATGCAACCCCCGCCGGGGGGTGTTGTTTTTTAACGGATAAAAATTATTCCGATAAGTTAGTCGATATGTGGGAGCATCGTTCAAGTCGTGATTATGAACTGGATGATTTGATGATGTTAAAAGTTGGCAGACACATTCGTCCTAATGAAAACTTTAAAATGATCGTAGGTCGCGAACAGGGTGAAAATAAATTTATGGAAGGTTATCGTAATATGTATCCTTACATTCATAGCACAAGTCATAATGGCCCCTTAACGTTATTAGACGGCACACTAACTGATGAGGATGCAGAGCTTGCTGCACGCATCGCTGCACGTTTTGGACAAGGCCGCGATGCTGAAGAAGTTGAAATGGCAGTGAAGTATCCAGATGGAAAAAACACTGTAATAAAGGTAAAACCGATGCCTAAAGAAGAGATTCTTGAAGCGTGGTATGTATAAGCTGTTGTGCATTTTGTAGGTTCGTCTTTAGGCGAACGCGGTAATGATAAAAGAGTATTTGCTATCGTATTGTACATAACAGGTTTATTAGTATTAAAAAATTTATTGCTATAGCCTTACATGTCGGCCTGAAGACAGACCTACAATTATTGATAATGATCGAGTGATTTCTATGAGCCAATATAGCTTAGATGCAAAACGAATGCTTTGTCCCATGCCGGTGATTCGCACGCAAGATAAAATTAAAACATTAACCCCCGGTGATGTGCTTGAAGTGGTGTGTACCGATCCCGGTGCATTAAATGATATACCGGCATGGTGTCGTATTAATGGTCATAAAGTGCTTGAAACAAAAACAACCGATGATGAAGTATTTATAACTATTGAGGTTATGGGTGTTGATCATGATGATGTTGAGGATCAGACATAATGGGACAGGAACATTTACATCATGATCCTGCGCATCCTGTTGATGATCAGGGCAATGTTTTGCCGGAAACATGCCCGCGATATAAAGATACCATTCGGGTAACACTGATTGGATCTGTTGTTGATTTACTTTTAGGTGTAGCAAAAATTTTTGTTGGTTTTACTTCTCAGTCACAGGCATTAATCGCTGATGGTGTGCACTCCTTATCTGATCTTGTTACCGACTTTGCCGTTTTATATGCCGCAAAACATTCACATCAGGAAGCGGATGAAGATCATCCTTATGGTCATGGTCGAATTGAAACGGTTGTAACCGTTGGATTAGGTGTGGCATTAATGGGTGTTGCAGTGGGCATTATGATTGATGCAACGCATCGTCTTTTTGATCCAAATACACTGCTGTCACCGGGCATGCTGGCGTTGGTTATTGCTGTGATTTCAGTTATTTCTAAAGAGTTGATCTATCAATACACCATGGTTTTTGCGCGGCGCTACCGCTCAAACATGTTAAAAGCGAATGCCTGGCATAGTCGCACGGATGCCATTTCTTCCATCATTGTTGTGGTGGGCATTATTGGCAGTATGGCGGGTTTGACTTATCTTGATGCCGTCGCAGCAGTCGGCGTAGGCGTTATGATCGCAAAAATCGGCTGGGATTTAGCGTGGCACAGTCTAAAAGAACTCATAGATACCGGCCTTGAAGTAGAGCGGGTACAGGCCATTGAAAAAGTTATTCTTGATGTTGATGGTGTCACTACATTACATATCTTACGCACAAGACAAATTGGCGCAGATGCGCTGGTGGACGTGCATATTCAGGTTGAACCGCATATTAGTGTTTCGGAAGGACACTATATTAGTGAGACGGTGCGTAGCAAGTTAATTAAAGAGATTGAAGAAGTGATTGATGTGATGGTACATATCGATCCGGAAGACGACGAACATGTACCACAAATTACAAAATTGCCTTTGCGGCATGAAATACTGAAAAAACTGGATTTGGCGTGGGCAAATGTCGAAGAAGCCAAAAAAATAGATAATATTACCCTGCATTATTTACAGGGAAAAATACAAATAGAACTTTTGTTACCGCTCTCAATTCTGCATAATATGCGCCCTGATACAGAAAACGAAGTGGAGCAGCGTTTCAAAAAAGCGTTGGAAAAGGTAGAAGAAATCGAGACGGTTTCGGTATATTATCATTGAGTATCAGTATTTGCGCACTGTTTTGGTGCGCGCCACCATTTTATTGCACCAAAAAAAGTATTATTTTAGATTTTAAGAAAAAAAGAAACATAACCTAAGAAAAAATTTTATTAAAATCAACATCTTAGCTTATAAATAATGAGTGGCACGGTTAGTGCTCTTATAAGGTTCATAAAATTACAGTTCGAACAAATTTATTATCAAACTATTAGGAAATTGGAGATAGACCATGTCTGACAATGTTTTAAAGATGATTAAAGACAACGGCGTTAAGTTCGTTGATTACCGTTTTACGGATACTCACGGTAAAGAGCAGCACGTTTCATGCCCGGCTCATACTGTCAATGCTGACTTATTTACTGAAGGCAAGATGTTCGATGGCTCTTCAATCGCTGGTTGGAAAGGAATTAATGAATCAGATATGGTTATGATGCCAGATGCATCTACTGCTGTTATGGATCCATTTGCAGATGAACCAACATTAATTTTAACCTGTGACATTCTTGAACCTACAACAGGTCAAGGTTATGAGCGCGACCCACGTTCTGTTGGTAAGCGAGCAGAAGCTTATTTAAAATCAACAGGTATTGCTGATACAGCTTTCTTTGGTCCTGAACCTGAATTCTTCGTTTTCGATGACGTACGTTGGAAAACTACAATGGGCGGCATGTCTTATGAAGTTGATTCTGATGAAGCAGAATGGAACTCAGAAAAAGTATATGAAGATGGCAACATCGGTCACCGTCCAGGTTTAAAAGGTGGTTACTTCCCAGTACCGCCAGTAGATTCTTTAAATGATTTGCGTGCAGCAATGTGCTTAGCAATGGAAGAGATGAATCTTGAAGTTGAAGTACATCACCATGAAGTTGCAACTGCAGGCCAATGTGAAATTGGTACACGCTTTGATACTTTGGTTACACGTGCTGATAAAACTCAAATTCTTAAATACTGTGTTCACAACGTTGCACACATCTATGGTAAAACAGCGACATTCATGCCTAAACCATTAGTGGGTGATAACGGTAGTGGTATGCACGTTCACATGTCTTTAGCAAAAGACGGTCAAAACTTATTTGCTGGTGACGAGTACGGCGGTTTATCTGAAACTGCGCTTTACTACATTGGTGGCATCATTAAGCATGCTAAAGCATTAAATGCATTCACTAACTCATCTACAAACTCTTATAAGCGTTTGGTCCCAGGCTTCGAAGCACCTGTTATGTTGGCATATTCTGCACGTAACCGTTCTGCTTCAATTCGTATTCCTTTCGATTCAAATCCAAAAGGACGTCGTATTGAATTACGTTTCCCTGATCCAACTGCAAACTCTTACTTAGCATTCTCTGCAATGTTAATGGCAGGTCTTGACGGCATCCAAAACAAGATTCACCCGGGTGAAGCGATGGATAAAGATCTCTATGACTTACCAGCAGAAGAAGCAGCAGCGATTCCACAAGTTTGTCATTCATTTGATCAAGCTTTAGAAGCATTAGCAGCAGATAACGACTTCTTAACTCAAGGCGATGTATTTACTAAAGATATGATTGATGCATTCATCGAACTGAAAGAAGAAGAAATTACTCGTTTACGTATGTCTACGCATCCGGTTGAGTTTGATATGTACTACAGCTGTTAAGCACTTAGCTAAATAGTAAAGATAGCCCCCACTGGCTTTATGCTGGTGGGGGCTTTTTTTTGAGAAATTTTTATTGAATGTCGCTCGCACCAAAATGGTGCAATACCGAGCAATGTATACTATTCTATTGCTTAGTGATAAAAGCTCAGAATATATGATTTATTTCTGTACATATTAACCTATTGTTTTTAAAGAAAATTATCTAACCCTACAACAAAATGATTTAAGTAATGACTATTCCAGCTTGGCTTGGTTTTTGCTCAAGTATATCTAACCTTTAAAGGATCATCATGACAAAACAGCCAGAACTTCAAAAGCGCGTGTTAGAAGGCATGAGCACCGTCGTTTTGTTATTTGATGCGGAGTTAAATTTGAATTACATCAACCCGGCAGGTGAGATGTTATTTGAACAGAGTTCAGGTCACATGGTGGGATTGCCCTTTGCGGAGTTAATTCAGCATCGTGATGAAATGTCGGCAAGTAAATGGATTGATGAAATAAAATCTGGTCAGTCTTTTACTCGTCATGAAGTACCGTTGGTTTTGTTAAATCACAATGAAGTTACTGTTAATTTAACTATTCTACCGCTAACAGATAGCGAAGATAAAACAGAATATTTATTAGAAATTATTTTAGTTGAACGTTGGTTACGCATAACGCGAGACGAACATCGGGTAGAGCAACAGGAAGTCACACAGGAAATTTTACGTGGCCTGGCACATGAAATAAAAAATCCATTGGGTGGGTTACGTGGTGCAGCTCAGTTATTAGAAAGAGAGTTACCAAGTAAAGATTTAAAAGAATATACACACGTTATTATTAGCGAAGCTGATCGGTTACAAACATTAGTGAACCGTATTTTAGGGCCGGCAGGTTTACCAAAATTAAAAGATGTCAACATTCATGAAGTGCTGGAGCTGGTAAGAAGCTTAATCAAAATAGAAGTGAAAGATGGAATACAGGTTCATCGTGATTATGATCCCAGTGTTCCGGATGTTAACGCCGATTATGATATGTTGATTCAGGCACTACTAAATATTGCACGAAATGCATGTGAGGCATTAGGCGATAAAGGTAATCTAACTTTTAGAACGCGTGTCGAGAGAAAATATACCATTGGCTTGCAGAGACATAAATTAGTCGCGTGTATGGAAGTGATTGATGATGGCCCCGGCATTCCTGCAGACATAAGAGAAAAAATCTTTTTTCCGATGGTTACCAGCCGGGCAGAGGGAACGGGATTAGGTTTAGCCATCTCTCAATCACTTATACAGCAACATGATGGTTTGATTGAATGTCAGAGTGAGCCGGGTCATACCGTCTTCACAGTAATACTACCGATTAATTAAAGGTGAAAAGAAAGCATGAGTGTTAATGGAAACAAGGAAAGTATATGGGTTGTTGATGATGATCGATCAATTCGCTGGGTTCTGGAAAAAGCGTTAACGAAAGCGGATATGGACGTACGGACGTTTGAAGAAGCCGATAGTGTATTGCGTGCACTGGAACGACATCAACCTGATGCGATTATTAGTGATGTACGCATGCCTGGCATGGATGGTTTAGCCTTGTTAGATAAAATACATGCGAATCACCCGGACTTACCTGTGATTATTATTACTGCCCATTCCGATTTAGATAGTGCCGTATCCGCCTATCAAGGTGGTGCGTTTGAATATTTGCCCAAGCCTTTTGATATTGATGAAGCGGTTGAATTAACACGTCGTGCAGTTAAGCATCACAAAGAACTTTCTTCAGAAAATAAAGTTGAACATATTCAGGAAACAGAAATTATCGGTGAAGCGACATCGATGCAGGAAGTGTTTCGCGCGATTGGTCGCTTGTCTCGATCGAACATAACGGTATTAATTAATGGTGAGTCAGGCACGGGTAAAGAACTCGTTGCCGAAGCCTTGCATCGACATAGTCCACGGGCAGATAACGCGTTTATTGCATTAAACATGGCGGCTATTCAACGCGACTTATTAGAGTCAGAATTATTTGGCCATGAAAAAGGCGCATTTACCGGTGCGCAAGCCATGCGTAAAGGTCGTTTTGAACAAGCCGATGGCGGTACTTTATTTTTAGATGAAATTGGTGATATGCCGGCCGAGTTACAAACACGTTTACTGCGAGTGCTAGCTGATGGTGAATTTTATCGGGTCGGTGGTCACAGTCCGGTTAAAGTTGACGTACGCATTATTGCTGCAACACATCAGGATCTGGAAAAGCGAGTTGAAAATGGTGATTTTCGTGAAGATCTCTTTCATCGCTTAAATGTCATTCGTATTCATATTCCTGCGCTACGCGAACGTAGTGAAGATATTCCTTTATTAGTTAGGCATTTCTTACAGGCCGCAGCAACCGAACTCGATATGGAAACAAAAAGTCTTGATGAGGAGTCACTAGAATTTTTAAAGAAATTAGAATGGCGCGGTAATGTCAGACAGTTACAAAATACCTGTCGCTGGTTAACCGTAATGGCACCCGGACAGGAAGTGCATATCGATGACTTACCACCGGAGTTATTAAACAAAGAAACGAAAGCCCCCATGAACAGTGACTGGGTTAAAGTTTTACAATATTGGGCAGAGCAACAACTTGCCAATGGTGAAACTGATTTATTTGATAAAGCGACACCAGAGTTTGAACGTGTGATGATCCAAACAGCGCTACGTAGTGCCGGTGGTCGACGTCAGGATGCCGCGCGTTTATTAGGCTGTGGACGTAATACGTTAACGCGCAAAATAAAAGAACTGGATATGGAAGATACAGTTTAGGTTACTGTCATTGCGAGCGTAGCGAAGCAATTTCATGATGAAGCATTATAAATTTGAGATTGCCGCACTCACATTGCTCCTATGCAATGACTGCGATAATGTTGTTTTAAAAAACTTCACGCCAGTAAATAATGCGATCATCACCGCGGTATAAACCAAATGATGCTTTACCAAACGGGCCACATAAGCCTGTATCAATACCGGTGGTGAGATTGTCATCAGCATCAGCATTATCACAGTCGACATTCCAGTTATAAGTTAACCAGTTTGGGCTGGAAGTCGTATTTAAAAGTAAGTTCACCGAACCTTCATTACCTGCACCCGGTGCACTAAATGTGATGTTTGCTACTCCAGCTGCGACAGTACCTGTTCCGGCCACGGTAACATCGCCAGGTGATAAATTATCGGTATAGTTAGTTAATGCACCAACCGTTGCATCATAGCCTGAACATGAATCATCCGGGTTTAATATAAAACCATCATCAGTTAGATCAGCAGGTGTGCCGCTGTCAGAATAATATTCAGCCGATAACGGCATCGTTAACGGTGTGAGTTCAGAGCCAAATACATTTTCAAGTCGCATCCGACCGCTACGAATTTGAGTTGTGCCTTCTGTTATTCCTGTTGCAGTAGGCGTATCTGCATCGCGTGCACGCAAAGTGATCGCCGCAGGAATCGTTTCTTTAACAGTAAACGTATAGATAACATTAGTTCGTGTACCTATGCCATTAGCAAAACTCACTGGTAAAATAACGTTGTTGGTGAAATTAGCTGTTGCGCCAGCATTTGAAACAGCTGTATTAAAGGCATAAGTATTTGCATAGTTAAGAGTGGTTGTTCCGGCGGTATTTTTTGCATAAGCCGAGACGGAAAAAGGCTGGCCGGAATAAGTATAGTTATTACTGACGGCACACCCTTCAATCAGCGTGGTATCAAAATGGTCCGGAGCAAAACGGCCCACATTTTGTGCATTGCCTGCCACGTTATCTCCACTCAAAAGGTAATTATTAAGCGTAGTGGTAAGGTTTAAGATGCCGACTTCACTCCATGCAAGCATCTTGGTGCCCACGCCATTGTTAAATGCGGCACTATTTGCACTGTTAGCCAGTACCCCAAAATTAGGCAAGGGTGTTGTGTGGGTTGCCGCGACATTTGTGGGTGTGATAGCAGGAGATTCATTACCAAAGTTTTGTGTTGTTGCATTATTCGTCAGGTTTGCACCAGTATCAGGTATACCATCATTATTACTGTCATCCGCTGCTTGCCAGGTGACAGCAGTTAACGTACTAACAAAATTTTGACCCGCCTGGGTAAAGAGACTGCCCGAAGCATTGGCCGCATAAGAAAGGTTGCTACCTGTACTGTTATTAAGAATACCGTCGTCAGCATAATCTGCAGTGCGTTGACCTGAAAAATCAATGGAGAAGCCAAGTGGTCGTACGACAAAATCGTTACTGCTGCCATACATAAAGTTGCCTGAAGGTGTATTACTACCATCATCAAGCAAAATATTATGCCGTGTATGTAATTGTATTTGTCCTGCTTCAGGGTAGTTGAAAATAAGATTAAGTTTTCCATTGCCATCAAAGGTCACTGAACGGGTGTCATAACCACTGCTGCCCGTACCGGCGTTATCATTATTGGTCGTCAGAGCTGCACCATTTAAAATGAGTTGTTGCCCTGCGACACAATTGGCGGGATTGCGACACTCTGCTGCAAAATCAATATTAAGGGTTGTGTTTTGGAAAGCGGGTAAACATTGGCTTGGGTCGCTGGTTGAAGTACGTACGGCTTGCAACGTAATCGTTTTGTTATTGTAGCCTGTGTTGGAATTTTTACCAGAGAGTTGGGTCGGTATCGTCGTATTACTATCTGTTTCATTATTAAAAATAAAACCGGAGTTATAAAATGAGATATTCGGATCATCATTTGCTGTTATTGCAGAACCGCTGGCTTCAGTTGTTGCGCCGTCAGTGACATTAAAGCTGAAGGTATCCGGATCAGCAATCGGATTGGTATAGTTAAAGGCCAGCACTACACTGCTTTCACCACCAGGGAACGTGTAGGTAGCGGCACCATCACCGGCAGTGGCATCGGTTAAGGTACCCGTTCCGGTTACTACGCGTGACCAGGTGCCGCGGCTGGTAGCCGTCGTTAATGTAATCGTTTTAGTGCCGGCATCCACTGCTGCATGAGACGCATCCTGGGCAGTAATGGTGATTTGTTCACTGTTACAGTTGACGCCGGTGCCAGAGTGGTTAATGGAATAATGGTCTGCCCCCGTCAGTGAGGATTGAGAAACAGCACAAATACGTAGGTTATCAATTTCATGAACATTGGTGGAGCCACCAGTGGAGCCAGTATAGGACAGCATCCAGTTGGTTGGTACAGTAGCCTGATTAAGTGCTGGTGCCTTGGCATCGTAGGCTGCGACTAGCATGGCATAACCGCTGCCGGTATCGCGTTCGAGTGAAACCCACGCATTTACGCTATTAGTGTGATCAACAATAATGCGATAACGATGCAAAGGGGATGCACCCCCATTGTTATCCACCTCCGGATTTAGATTCGCTGCGGTGCCGGCATGGTAAATATAACCTGTCGTGCCTGATCCAGAACCGCGTATTGAGATTGAGTCACGTCGAAAACCGGGTCCACCCTGACGTCCTTCGGTTGGATTAGAAAAGTTGCCATATTCATCAATACCGATACCTAGCCAGCCTCCGGCAAAACCATTAATACCGCTACGCTGGGCATAACCTAACGAACCCCCATAACCACCGGGTGCCGGTGTAATTGAACTATCAGAGAGGGTGAGCGCGATACCATCAGCACCTGAACCATAATCGGCGATTTGATCGAATTCAATTTCAATGCGATTGCCCGCACCCGGGAACAATCGTTGCAAGGTCGCCATAGTAGCCACGTTGCCACTGGCATCAGTCAAGCGCAAGCGATTATTGAATATGACCGGGTTGCCGAAACCACCACTGTTATTCGACACCAGCCAGTCACTGCCGGGCGATCCGTTTGCGCGATTAAAGTCATCTGTCCAGCAGATCAAGGGTTGTTTGGGCTTTAGTGAAATAGATTGGGTGGCGCCGGTATCGGCATTACCACCGATTGAAGCGGTACGCGTTCCGGTTGCACCAGCCGTGGGCCGGGCTTCATAGTTCATTTCAATGGAAATACCAACCGCGTTGTTGGGTGTTTCCGAGGATATATCGACGACTTCGGTCATTCCCGGTGGCGCAGTCCAGTTTCGTGAGCTGGTAAATTCGTGAATTGTGACCAGCATGCCATCGGCCAGTGTCGTAGTAACACTGGGCGCGACATGAGAGATGCCGCCTGGAGTCGTTGTGCCTGCTTCGGCATCAATAGGTGATGCATCGACGCCGGTAAATGTGGCGATGCCACCGGCAGCACCGGTAAAACCCGCACTACTGAGCAACCAGGTATAACTGGGCGGCTCAGAACCGGTGGCAACCCGGTAATATGTGGATAATGAGCTTGAGTTACCGGCGCCCTGGCTGATCTGGCGAATTAATGTCCAGCCAGTTGGACGCGTAACAGTCAAGGTATTTGGCCTTGCGGAGATGGAGGCGATCATGACATCGTTGGCTGTGGTGCCAGCAGGGACATTGATGCTTAACCCACCACTCCCTCCTGAAGGCGTTAATGCCAGGATCAGCCCGGCATTTTCGTCGCCACCGCCACCAGAAAGATCCCAGTTACTAATACTTTTTGGCCCAGCAGATGTTTGCAACTGATAATTCAGGGTGATTGCAAAATCTGGTTTTGCACCATTATTGTTGTAGATGTAATCGAATGATTGATTCCAGCTTGAGGGTTGGGAAGTGCTGCGATTATCACTGACAAAACCGGCAACAAGCAACATGGCTGTGGAAGATGTCGTGGTTATTGAGCCAGTATCAAGATTGCCCGAGTCTTGTGTAATCACGCCGGCTGAGGCCGTTTCAAACGGACTAACTGTATCAACCCCACGAAATCGAGAAATTTGAGCGCCAAAACTATTGCATGTGCCTGATTGATTTATTGTAACGGAAGCTCCTTCAGTTCCATCTGCAATGCGCCAGAAAATACGCATGTTCATTTCATTGTTATTTCCTGGATTGCCGGGATACTCTGCGCTGTAGTAAGTATTCCAGTTGTTTGGGGTGGAAATGTTATTTCCGTCATCCTCCTTTGCTATTACGAGGGCAATCAATAGATCATTATTGACACCTGCGGGTATCGAAGGTGTGATATTGCCACAACTTGAACGACTTCTAGGTGCGCCTGTAGCAACATGTGTAATTGAACCAACTGGAGTAATGGTATTAATTGCATTATTTGAAGCAGCACGAAAACCAACGGCCGCCTGCGCGGTTGAGGTGAACACAAACCACAAGCTGAAAACTAACAGGTTTACAAAGCTAAATAATGAAGTGTTCTTTGTATTTATCATCAAAATTGCATACGCCTGACAATCACGTTATTTCTCGTTACGAAGAACAGTTTTGTTAATTCATAATTATTAGTTAAACATATGTTTTTATATAGTTATTTTAGCAGAGTAAAACCATGCGTGTAGTACCATTTATCAGCAGATAAGAGGTCGATCTTAAAAAAATATGAGTTAATGATTTTTTGGATTTTCAGTCATAAATTTCTTTATGTTTGCTTCTAAATGCAAAGCAAAGCTCTCAACCCCCGCTTCGCGTGAATATTTGGCGAATAACTTCATATATTCCAACATCACTTTAGACACGGGGTAATTATAGTCTACCCCCTTATATAATACTTCCAAGGCCTGTTTAAGTTGATTTTCATTGTGAAGTAGTTTTGCCAGGCGAATACGGGAAAACAGAAAACGTGGATCGAGTTTTAGGGCTTTTATATATTCTATTTTAGCCTGCTCAGGCTGTTCTCTTTCGTAAATGAGGCCACGAATATGGTGAGTTTGCGGACGCAATGGATTCAGTTTTTCAGCTTTATTCAAATTTACATGTGCTAATTTTAAGAGAGAATTTGCTTGATTAAATTTTTGTGCCCGGATTAATCTATTTGCACCTCGACGTAATAAATCTGCATGACTAAAGAAAGGATTATCCATGAGTGGTGCAAGCGTTTGTGCTTTTAAAAATAATGTATTGGCTTTTTGATATTGATTTTCATTCATTAGCTTTTTAGCTTGAATGTTGTAATGGCTGGACAACGAAACGGATAAAAAATAACTGCCTAAAATAAATACCAGACCAAACAGACTGATATAAAACATAAACGGTTTAAAATAAACCTTAAGTGCAGAAAGTGTTTTTACAGGTATGGATGATATTTGTGTCAGTTGATAGAATCGACCCAGATAAAGACCAACAATAATAAGTAACGGCAGAATATAAAAGTTATAGGTAAAAAAGCTATGTGCTGCAAAAGTCATAAGTGCAGAAAACAAGCTGACGATCTCAACACGCTGGATTAGCGATAAATGGTCATGACTATTTTTTAATATACGAATAAAACAAACTAAAACAAAAATAAATAAGGAAATTAAAAGGATTAATCCCGGATAACCCGCTTCAAGTAATATTTGCATATAATCATTATGAGCAAAAAAACCGGCGCTGGTATCTGCAGCAGGTCGGAAAGGCGGCCAATAAACCCATAAACTTCCCAGGCCGAAACCATACCACGGCATTTCTTTAAATAAAGGTATGAGGCTTTCCCATATAATATAGCGTGGATGTCCTGCCTGAGCCGTATCTTTAATGGACACCATTCTTTCAGCAAAACCGGCTGGCAAATTAGAAATAAAATATTGTGATAAGGTTGCAATTGAAAAGGCAATAAAAATAATAACAAATAAAGTATACAGTTTTGATTTATTTATATATTTAAATAAAAGTGAAATCAAAATAATAAAGCCGATTAAAAGACTTAATGATGCGCCGCGGCTTGTAATAATAAAGGTACTTAAAAATAAAATGATAAGTGTGAGCGATAATATTTTGTCATTGATGTTTTGAAAGGGACTATCTTTATCTTTCTTATCGATTAAAAAATAACCCACCGCAGGGAGTAAGGCTAAATTAATGAGCGCGGCTAGTGAATTTCGATTTAGAAAGGTGGCATTTGTTGGTACATGTAAATAATAGTATTGCACTAAACCATATGTTGCCCAAAGTACAACCAGTAATAAAATAGCTGGCCAGATTGTATTCCATATTTCATCTTTGTTGTCATGAAAACCATAGATTAAAAAAACAATAATAAAACTACCCACCCAGAAAAAATTATAAAGTGTCAGATATTTAATTTCACTTGGGAATATTGAAATGGCAAACCAGGAAAGCAATAAAATCGCTGAAATAAATAGTCCGTTAAATGAGAGGTTGATGGGTTTTTCAAATCGTTGAATAAAAACAACTATAAGATTAAAAACGATAAAGATATAACTGATTGAAAATAACCAGCTGTTATTCCCGGTATAAAACAGAGCCGCTGTTAGAGAGGTAATAAAACATAAACTGAATAATTTTATTTCATTAATTCTAGAAAATAGTTTTGCCATGGTTATATTAATTAAGGCTGGAATTGCAAATGCATTTCACGTTGACTGAATTCAGGACTGGCAGCACTACCAAAAGTTGCAACAGCATTGATATTATAAAAAGTTAAGCTGTCTGCAGAAATTGTATCGATGGTGGTGGCACACTGGCTATTGAACAGCCCTGAGGTATTATTATTAAAGGTGATCGTATTGCTGCTACTGGCTGCAGCAGGAGTATAAATAGATTGATACATACCCCACTGTAGGCAAGATCGTCCTGCCATATAAGCTTTAGCAGAGGTAATTTCATGACTAATGGATTGCTGGCTGGTCGTTAGCAGGCTCACCATTCCGGAACCCATTAACGCGAGCACAATCACCAGAAAAATCGCCGTTACAACCGAGACGCCGGCCTGTTTTTTAATACTACGGGGTGTTATAGACATGGGCTTCATGAATCACCTGAATTTTTTCGCCTTGTTGTGCGACGGTAATATCGATACGTAATAAGCCTGCACGTTGTTGTGAACCGGGTGTGTAGGTAAAGGTGCAGGCCTGAACATTTTCCATCAGCAATCGCGTATTACCTGTAGGCATGTTAGGTGTAGCAAAACTGGTTGTGTCACGATATAAATTAGTGCCATTCAAATAAAACAATGTTACTTGCCGCGTATTATCAATAATAAAAAATCGACGCGATGGTGAGTGATTGGCAAAACTGACATTACTGCCGAACTGAATTTGATCTATATTATTCGTGGCGTCAGCATCATTTTGAATGTCTTTTTGTACGACAGAACTTAACTGATTTCGGACATTGTTAATACCATTGTAAATGTCTGAATTATTAATGTTGTAAACTACAACCCAATCAAATGCGGTTGCGGTTAAGGGGTTGGCAGCATTGGTTGAGAGAACATCAAACCGATTTCGACTTAATGGTGAAACAGGTAATCGATCGCGTTGAATAGGTGGAGGGGCAGTATAAACCCCCGGACGATCCTGATAGCGCCCCATCGCTTTAACCGGTACAAAATAAAACCGGTTTTGTGCGGTAGACACACAGGTTGCACCATCATGAACACAAATACTGTGGGGCAAGGCATGACGTAACTCGCGTGAAATACGTTCAACCGCAAGCCTGACCGATGTTTGTAAATCTTCCCGTCGTTCAAGCGCGGCATAAGAATCTAAAGAGCGACCAATAATCAAAGCAGATAAGCCACCAATAATTCCCATTATGGCAATGACGATGATGATCTCAACAAGGGTAAAACCGGATTGTTTATTAGAAAAAGACATGTTTGGATGTCCTTACATCTATGAAAATCCTGTCATTGCGAGCGTAGCGTGGCAATCTCATAATGAGAGCTTCGTCGCTGGAGATTGCCGCGGTCTCTTTGTTCCTTCGGCAACGGCTCCTGCGTTGCTCTACCATTGCACTTCCGTGTGCATGTCGCAATGACAGTTGTGTTTTGTTAAGCCACATTAAAAATTTAACCGGTAAGCAGATAAGTTAATTTTAGAATTAAGTGGATCTGTCACAATCACATCAATCCGTTTGGCATCATTGGCTAATACATCGTTGCCTGTACCCGGCGCAACGTTATTAATTTCTGCACCTGCACCACCGGCAAAACTCACGCGAATGCAAATTGCAAAACCGGCATATTCTGTTGCGATACTCGCTCCGGATTTATCAATCATAGGTATGCATGCACTGGTGCAAGCGGCATCCGCAGTGCCACCTGTGCCGCAGTAAGCAATATTATGAAAATCATCCACATCGTTAAATGTTGAGCGAGTTTCTGCTCCATCTGCTCCAAAAGTTGCTGTAGCAGTCGGGTTTCCTGCCGGACAACGACTACTACCACTTGGAAAACGAACGCAACCACCACCAGAATCGGTGTTACCGTCGTAAGCTTTTAATAAAATTTCTTCAAGTGTTGCCTGTGCAAGCTCAACACTTCGAATACGCACCATCGGGTCGGCGCTGTAACGTGTGGTATTAATATAAATAAGTGTGATGCCGGTTAAGGCCACAGAAAGGATCACAATAAAAATAACCAGCTCGATCAGGCTAATGCCTTTTTG
>Ga0316208_1001320_pt1 | contig 23867 bp, 9 predicted proteins | sample 3monopyrite_MG_FD_204944 | JGI IMG/M metagenome (GOLD analysis project Ga0316208, IMG submission 204944) | Microbial mat bacterial communities from mineral coupon in-situ incubated in ocean water Damariscotta River, Maine, United States -... | ecosystem: Environmental > Aquatic > Marine > Coastal... | reverse complement strand
CTGCTGTTGGAAATTCTTCCATAAAACTGAGTATATTCATCTTTCTTTTTTATTCAAAAGTAAATCTCAAAAACATAAACTATTTACGCTCTGGTAATTTGTGGGGGAATCAGATAATTTTTTCATAATTTTTAAGTATTTATTAATAAGTCGAACCAAAATTTAATAGGGTTGGAAAAGTTTAGGAATATAATTAAAAATATTTATGATTCATTGTAATCACAATGAATGTATTCGTACAATTTTAAAAAAAATATTAAAGTTTATAACCTAATTTAATATTAAGTCCGTAGGAGATATTTCTTGTGTTATTTAAATAAGATGGTTTGTTTTTTCCATCAAACACATTGTTTAAACCATAAGTAGTTTGCAGTCCATAAGAAAAGTTAAATTTATTGAAATTTAAATTATGATAAATCCCTCCTTTAAGACCATAATCAAAAAGCTTATAATTTGAGTTTATATTAGTTATTACATTATTATATTTAACAGAACTACGTTTAAGGTAAGAGAAATAAAAGCCTCCTAAAAATTGTAATGTATTTCGCTCTTTTAGTTTATTTATTTTAATACCTTTTGAAAGTGAAAATGTTGATTTGAAGTATTCAAGATCTGTTTCTTTTTTAGCTAACTCACCATCTACATATAAATTATTTTTAGTTTTCATCAGAGAATTAATGAAAAATTCAGTACCAAATGTTAATCTTGGCGTTATTTTATAATCTATAAAGACCCCATAAGAAGGAGTTATTGAAAAATCATTATAAACAAGAGAGTTTTTTGAATAACCTAGTCTTGTTTCAACATCAGAAATCCAAGTATTATTAACTTCTCCTACTAAGCCAATAACAAATTTATTATTTTCAATTGGTAAAGAAACTGAGTCTGAAAAATTTGCTAATTCATCTACCTTTTTTCTAATAGTTAGTCTAAAATTCTTTAAATTATTGAGTTTAATTTTATCAATTTCTTTTTTATTTATAAAATTGTTACTCCCGGAATCTGTATTTATATTTGTTCCAAAATTATGAACATTACTTGTTTTGTTATTAAAAATTTTTTCTGAACTTGAATTTTTTACATTATTTTCTTGAATGTTTGAATTCTTTTTTGAAATGGTCTGTTGATTTTTAATTTTTGTATCATTAATTTCAAATGGAATATTATTATCTTTATTAAGGTTAATAATTTGTTGATGAGTTAGCTGTTCATTAATTTCAAGTGGTTTAATGTAATTATTTAATTGATAACCCATTAAAGATAAAAATGTCACTATACTAGCAACTTTCCACCAAAATACAACTGGTTTTCTTTTTGGTTGTTTTTCTAAACGTTTCCAAACAGTTTCAATATCTAATGCATCATTCATATCTTCCCAAGCACTGTCAGGTAGTTGAGTAGGTGCTGGATTCAGAGCGGAAAAAACTACTTTATCAACAGTAGTTGAAGCATCAAGTTTATTTTTAACATCTGTCCACGAAAAATCATCAAAGTCTAAATCATTACTTTGTAAACTTTCATTTATTAATTGGTCAATATTTTTTTTATTTTCAGCCATTACTATTTAGTAAGCCCTCCTAAACCAACTTTCTTGCTCTATTTAATTGTGACTTAGAAGTTCCAATTGAAACGCCTGTTATTTCTGATATTTCAGCATGCGTAAATCCCTCTATCACATATAGTTTTAAAATTAATGCTGCTTTTTCAGGTAAATTATTTACTAACTCTTTGATTTTTTCTACTGGGGTTGATATGTTTTCTAATTCATATTCTTCTGGATCAGTATACCCTGTGGTATCTATTTCTGATAAAACTTCTTGATATCTTTTTTTTCTTCTAAGAGCTTCAATTGTTCTGAAAACAATTATTTTTCTAACCCACCCCTCTAAAGACCCTTCAAACCTATATTTGTGTAGGTTATTAAAAACTGAAACAAAACCATCTTGTAAAAAATCCATAGCTTCATCTCTAGATTCAGCATAATTTTTACAAACAGCATACATTTTAGGAGCAAATTTTTTGTAAAAAGCTTCCTGATACAGACGGTCATCTTCAATACACTTAGTAACAAGTAATTGTTCGTCCTTTATGTCTATGTTTTCATATTTACGTTTCATTACTTACCACAAAGCTAATGCTGTTTCTTCCATTCTGTCAACTACTAAATCGTAAATATCTTCATTTGTTGACGAATTTACTAAAATTGTTTGTACGCCATTAATATTTTCTAAAGTTGCATTATCAAGCAGGTTGTTTGAAACTGGAGCAAACCAATAAATTGGGTCAAATTTTATTAATGTATTTACAGGCGTATCTTTACTTAATACAATAGTAGCATCTCCTTCATCATCTTCACCAACAATACTAATATTATCGTCATCTCTAAATTCATATATCAATGGTGTTGAAACACCAGATGTATTTGTATATGTTCCTTTAACAGTTAAATTACTATTACCATTATTATATTTTGTAGAAAAATCGATTACTAAAGAATAATAATCACCTTGAGGTATATCAAAAACCAATTCACTAATACTATTAGTTGGACTAAAATTAATATTTAAACCTTGAGGGAATGACTTGCTAAACGAAACAGACTCTCCTTCTTTTCTTTCTCCTTCTATGGTAAAATCTTGAATAAGTATATTTCCGTCATTAAATACTAAATGGCCTTGCTGACTAACATTTCTGTTAATATCCATTTTAAATGTAACATCAGTCGGTTTTTTTAATTCATTTTTTTTGCAACTAATTGGTAGAAGCAAAAGTATAAAAATTTTAAATAATTGTTTTTTCATAACACACTTCATTTTAATTAATAGTCGAATGTCGATTGTTAATGGTTGGAATATAATGATTTTTTTTAAAACTAAATATACCGAGCATGTCTTACGTATTTTCAATGGAGTTAATTACAGTCTTTAACTATTTCCTCAATTTTTATCTTAATTCAGATTTAGATTAAAAGTAAAAGCCTCTTGAATCATTAAAGATTCAAGAGGCTTTATTTTGGCGGAGAATGGGGGACAGTTTTCAAACCCTCTATATAAGGACATGGAAAAACTAAAAAATCTTTCTTTAATAATTGACAAATCAACAGAAAAGAAATAAGTCTAACCCATTCTACAATATTTTAAAATTTCAATTTAAATAAATTCTCTTTTGAATTTTGTGCAAATTTATATAATTTCTAATGAAAAAAAAGTTTTCATGGAAAAAATAATTTAATTGTAAAACATATTTAAAAAAAATAAAATTTAAAAAAATAAAAATCAAGTTGTTAATTACAAATATATTTTTAAATTCGTGCCAATTATTAATTCAAAATTTATCCTATGAAAAGGACTCTCGTAATAGTATTATTGAGTTTTTACAGCCTGTGTAGCTATTCACAATCAGATTCTTCTGACTTAAATCTTTATATGACAAATCCAATTTTACTAGATGAAATGGATTCATTAATGTATGATTCATCATTATATGGGGAGTTATATTTAGAATGTAATATTACTGATACAGTATATTTTGATGGAATAAATATAGAAATAAGTGTTGCATCTTCAAATTCAGTTTTATATAAAGGTGTTTTCACTAAAGAAAATCTACTTACAGAAGGTTATTTAAACAGTCTTTGGCTTGTAGTGTTGGATTTAGGAAAATTAGAGAAAGAAACAACTTATGTAATATCTTATGTCACAAAAGATATTAATGGTGTTTTAGGTCCAGTTATTTCAAAGCAATTTACTTATGCAGGGAATTAAAATTTATGCCCTTTTGTTTTTGAGTTTTATTAGTTTAAACACAATAGCACAAATTACAGAGGAAGTTATTTATACTAGAACATCAGAGGGAGGTTCAGATGTTATGGTTGCTAGTGGAGTTTTTGAAAATAAAAATTTTAAAAACAGGAAAACCGTTAATGTATTTCAGAAAAATGCAAAACACAATTCAGTAGTTTTTAGAACCTATTTAAATTTTGATTTATCAAATATTCCTCAAAACGCAATAATTGTTAGTGCTAAATTAGAATTAACACCAAAAAATGTTAAGAACAAAAAGGATCACTCATTATATATAGAACAAGTTAAAGATTCTTGGGATAGAACAACAATAAAATGGAATAATCAACCTGAAGCATATTCATCAGGTTCTTTGTTATTTGCAGATTCTCTTACACATGATGTTAATTCAATTCATGTATTCGAAATTAAAGATCATGTTCAAAACTTAGTAAACTATCCATATAATAACAATGGGATAAGGTTAAGGTTAAAAAATGAGAATTTAGCAAGCAAACAAGGGTTTGGAATTCGCTATCATTCTTCCAGAGCAGATAGTTTAAATTATCATCCAAAATTAGTAGTGCAATATGTTTTACCTATGGAAGCAAGTAGTGTTGTGTCACATTGTACTCATGGGAATAATGACGGAGCAGTAGATTTAACAATTAGTGGTGGTTCGGGAAGTTATAGTGAGTATGTGATTTATAAAATAGAAAAAGTTGAAACAGAAATTGCAAAACAGCAATCAACTGTAATAACATCAGGTACAATAGTAAACAATGAAACTATAGATACAGATAATTTAGCCCCAGGAGTTTATTTATTAAGAGTTAGAGATTCATTATGGAACGGAAGTACTGGATATAATAATTCTACACACTATAAATATTACCATTTTTTAATTGGTAGAGAAGGAGAAGTTACAAAGGGTTTTATCGCACATTATGCATACGTTGATCAAGTTCAAACTGGAATAAACTTGGGAGCAACAGCATCAACTAATGATTATTCAAACATTAACTACAAGGGAGTTACGGGTAAATTAGGAATTGCTTCTACGGGAACAAATTCTTATGGAGGAACAAATGCATATCATTTTGCAAGTTTAATGGATTTTAACATGGATTTTCCAGAAGATTTAGAATTCTCAAAAGCTAATATGAATATGTTAGCATGGTCGGTATATTATCAAAGTTATTCTTCTTCAAATGAATCTAAATACACAATTGTAACAACTGATTGGGATCAAGATATTGTAACTTGGAACAGCAGACCTAACACAGATACAAGTCATCAAATTATTTTGGCACCTACGGCTAATCTTAATGGGACTTCAAATGGATATGATGTGATAGATATTATACCTTTTGTTGAATATTGGAAAAATAATCCAAATTATGGTTTCGAAATGGAGTTAACCTCTTACGGTCATACTAAATATTCAGACCGTAGTCATAAACCATTTAATAACAAAAATTATAACTATTTTGAATTTGACTTCACTGTAAAAGAAAAACTCATTGCAACCTATAATGAAGAAACTGAATCAGGAGATATTTTTGTGGATGCTTCTAATTTAGGTGTTTTACCTTTTACTTATTTAATAGCAACAGATTCAATTCCTACTATTGATACTCTATGGAATATTATTAAAGATTCTACTGATACCGATAGTGTTTTGTTCAGACAAGGAGCTTATAACCTTGAAAATTTTACTTTTACCAATTTAAAAAGTAATAATTATTTCATTAAAGTATTAGATAATAATGGAAAAGAAATTTTATATAAAAATATTTTTCTAAAGCCAAATTTGAAATTATTTGATTCAACAGGAATTTATATTTCGGGAGATACAATTAAGGTTGATACTTTGATTAATGTATCTGTGAGATCAACAATTTATGGAGCAATACCTTTATCAGAAAATTCAGGGCAGGAAATTGAGGTTATTGATCTTAATAATGAATTTACACTAGGATGGAGTTTAGTAGATAAAAATATTGCTACAGATTCTGATTATAATTTTTCAGTTAGTTTAAAACTGGGTAATATAATTGAATTTAGTGAATTAGGTACAGTAATTTCATCCGTGAGTAATGTTAAAATAGGTGATAAAATAAAAATATTGAAGGAAGATAATCAAATTTTATTTTTATTTAATGATGTTATATTAAAATCAGTAAATATTGAAAATACGAGTCTTAAAGAAGACGATATATTTAAAATCGGTATTAATCTTAAAGCACCTTTGTCTAAATTTATTGTTAAACCAATAAAGAAAAAAAATCCAAAAATAAAAAAAATAATTAATCATCCAGTTTGTTTTCAAGGGTTAGGAGAGTTGACAATTACTCAAACAATTTTTAAAGGTTTTTCAATATCATCTTGTCTATTGAAAGATGACCAGGGCAATATTATTAATTCAAGTAACACCTTCCCTTGGACGGTGTCAAATTTGCCTATTGGAGAATACACTATTGAGGTGCATTGGACAAATGGGGTAACTTCATTTACTACGCAAGAAGTTTTTACATTAGCATATCCAATTGAATGGAGTAATTTATCAAATTTAATTGAGATTCCATTTACCTTAAATACTATAAAACCAGCCTCTAATAATTTTTTAGTTATAGGTGATGCAAATAGTATAAATTCAACTAAACCAATTAATAGTTTCTGGATTGAGACAGATTTAGATGGGGGAAATTTAAAAGGTAATTATATAAATTTTGTTATCTCTGATGGAATAAATAATTATTTAACTATTAATGTAAGGTCCTTCTTAAATAATAAATATGTAAAATTTTATTCTAATAACAGTATAATTTCTCCATTTACTGTTCCTCAATACCAGTATATTAACGGATATATAATGATTCAAGATAATCTCCCGTTTAAAATCAAATCAAATGGAACAACTATTCAAATTATTCATAATTCAAATGTGTTGGTTTCAATTCCATCCTTAAATATTCCTAACCCTGAGAATATTAGAGTTTTTGTAGAAGAAAGTAGAGATGTTAAAGTGAAAAATACACTTGTATCATTTTGTTACCCTGTGCCATTACAATATGTACAATTAGACAGAAAGTTAAAAGGAGGATATTATTTAGTGCCACTTGATAATGTTTTACATGTTGAATATTTTAAAGAATATGTAAATTATAATGGAGGGTTAACATATTCGATTTTTGATGCATCCTCAACAGATCAATCTAATGTTGTTACAGAAACAATTACACAGGGATTTCAATACGGAGATAATCGAATTGATTTTGAAATTAGTGGACTTCAGAGTGGATATTATATACTTGAAGTTACTAATGAAAAGAATGAAAAATTTTATTTAAGATTTAAAAAGCAATAAAATTGTTTAAATTATATTTCATAATGTTAATTTGTATCGCATATAGTTGCGGTAATTCTGTGGAAAATGACAGTCAAAATATAATTGAATTTGTCTCTACAGGTAAAATGAATGATGATGTTATTTTAAATAAGAATGAGTATATATTTGAAAACAATATCGTAAATATTGAGATGTCAAAGTTGAATAACTCTGAAATTGTGGAACAAAATACAAGTCAATTGATAAATTCTATTTCTTATAAAATGAGAAAAATAAGCACCAAATATTACCTAATTAATAAAGGGATAAAAGGTGATGAGTTGGAATCATCAATACATGAATTAGAGAATGAGCAATTGTATTTTTTTGAACTTGAAGATATTGCTAGAAAAGATTTGTTAAGTACTTATTTTGAGAATGATTCTGAAGGAATTCAATATTTTTCATTTGATATTATTAATAATTTTTATTTAGTTGATGGAGAAGGTGACACGTTAAAGGCTCTTTATGCTAATTATGTAATAAATGGTAAAACTCAACTAACTGAAAAAGTATTGTTAAGTTTTCCAAAATTAAAAAAATCTACTAAAACAACATTGATTTACAGAGACAATGTCTTCAATAATCAAATAGTTAAATTTTCATTTCCAAGTGAAATAGAAATAGAAAATAATTATATAGAAATATTATGATTTTAAAAATTAGAAATAGCATTTTAGGACGGTCATTTAGTTTATCAATGATTGTAGTGATGTTTTTTACAATGATAGCCCCAATCAATTCTTATGGTTTAACGGGTGGACCTGCACAACCTGAATTTAATTCCTTTACGCCTATTGGTACTTCTGATATGGTAGATTTAGCATCAGGAGATTTTAGTTATAACATTCCGATTATGGATGTAGGTGGATTTCCTATTAATTTAGCTTATAGTTCAGGAATAACAATGGATCAAGAAGCTTCTTGGGTAGGCTTAGGTTGGAATTTAAGTATAGGTCAAATTAATCGTCAAATGCGTGGTATTCCTGATGAATTTATTGATGAACCAATGCAATATGAAAACAATATAAAAGACAATTATACGGTTGGTACAACTTTTAATTTAACACCAGGTGCATTAGGATATGAATTTAATTCAAGCGGAGTTACTACTGATTCGACATTTAATGCTGGTAGTGTTACATTTGGTCTAACTGCTCAATACAACAGCTATTCTGGCATGTCAATGACACCATCTTTGGGATTATCATTTAGTGTTGCAGGTAATGCTTCTCTAGGTTTTAATCTTCAATCAAATGAAAATGGATTAAATATATCACCAAATTTATCCTTACAATTTAAAGGTAAAAAAGCAAAAAATAAGGATAAATCTGTAAATACATCAATTGGTACTTCATTTAATTCAAGGCAAGGATTAAGTAATTTAAATTTATCTACTTCTTATAAAGGATTAAAAGAAGGAAAAACGACCAAAAGAAAAGCTTCTTTTGGTGTAGGTTCTTCCATAAGTTTTGTAAATAATACCTTTACACCAAGTTTACAAAATAAAATGACTTCATTAAACTTTACATTTAATGCAGCATTAGGGTCAGAGTTTTTTGGTGGAGAAGCCCAAGGTCAAATTACAGCATTTGGATCAACTCAATATATGCCAAATAATGAAAAAAATAAAACTGTTTTAGCATACGGATATAATAATAATCAAAATGCTGGAGACGAACATATTAGAGATTTTAATAGAGAAAAAGATGGGGCATTTAGCTCGAACTCTACAAATTTACCTCTCACCAATTTTACATATGATATTTATAGTGTACAAGGTCAAGGAGTGAGTGGTATGTTTAGACCATACCATTCTCAAATAGGTTATGTTCATGACAACAAAATAACAAATAATGGTGGAGGTCTTTCTGCTGGTGCAGAATTTGGTATGGGAAATGCTTTTCATATGGGAGTTGATGCAGAAGTTACGGTAACCCATAGTAAATCTGGTAACTGGGTTGAAAATAATCCAGCATTAAATAATTTTGAAACAAGTACAAATTCAGATCAATTGTATGAAGAAGTTTATTTTAAAAATGTTGGAGACTTAGCTGTTGACCAAGACATTGATATGTATGGAACAGAAACTTCTGGTTTAGGTAAATATGCACCAATCCGTATTTCGATTGATGGAGGGGGTATATTTAATAGAAAAACTCAAAGTGAATATCAAATTAAATCAAATACAACTGCTAATGAAACTGAACCTTCTCCAATGTCTTCAAGTTATGAAAGAACTGAACGAGTAAGACGTAATCAAAATATTTTAATGATAAAAAATAGTGAAATTGATTATGTAGATGAACTAGGAACTACACTAAGATTATTAGGTTTTAGTGATAACACATATCGTGTTAGTAATCCAAATTTGACAGCTGGATTTATTGTTACAAGAAATGATGGAGCAAGATATATTTATGGAGATCCATTATATAATACAAAGAAAAGAGAAACAACATTTGCTATTGGTGATGAAGTAGGAGGAGGAGCATTTAGCACAAATGGAAGTTCTGGAGATTGTACTTCAGGTTTGGTAGGATATACTCCAGATATTGATAACTCCATAAATAATCAAAAAGGAGACCATTATTTTAACAGAATTACCACACCTGTTTATGCACATACTTTTTTATTAACATGTCTTTTATCAACTGATTATTCCGATATTGATACTATTGAAGGACCATCACAAGGAGATTTAGGTTCATATACCTTGTTTACATATCAAAATACAGGTACCTATAAATGGAGAGTTCCTTTTAAGCAAGATATGGCAAACTATAATGAAGGATTAAAAACAGATCCAACAGATAATAAAGGCTCTTATGTTTATGGTGAAAAGGAAACAAAATACATTGAGAAAATTGAGACAAAAACGCACATAGCTGTTTTTTCCATATCAGAAAGAGAAGATGGATATGGTGTAGCGGGTGAAAATGGTGGAATTGGAACTTCTTCAAAAATGTATAAACTTGACAAAATTGAACTTTATTCTGTTGGAGAATATTATGATGCAAATGGTGATGAAAATCTAAACGCTATTCCTATCAAAACTGCTCATTTCGAATATACTTATGATTTATGTCAAGGTATTCATAACAATATTAATGGTGGAGGTAAATTGACTTTAAGAAAAGTTTATTTCACTTATAGAAATTCTAATATGGGTAAACATTCTGCTTATGAATTTGTTTATGACGACAAAGATCATGACGGAATTGAAGACACAATCAGAAATCCGTCTTACAATTTAAAAGGATATGATATTTGGGGATGTTACAAACCAAATATTGGTGATTGTAATTCAGTAACATCAACTTTGACCGCACCTGAATTTAATTATGTTGAACAAGATGATATTAATCTTGATGATTATGTAGCTGCCTGGAGTATAACAGATATTAAATTACCTTCAGGAGGAAGGATAAAAATTGATTATGAATCTGATGATTATCAATATGTTCAAGATAAAAAAGCAATGGAAATGTTTAAATTGGTTGGAGTTGGTTCAGACCTAAATCCTTCAGGACAAGGTTATTTTGACCCTATAAATAATTTTGCTAATCAAGGAGATGATGAAGCTCTTTTATATGGTGATGGAGTAACTAATGATCCTGAATATTTGTATTTTAGAATGCCAGAAGAATATCAAGGTACAAATATGACTAACGCAGAATTTTTTAGATTGTTTTTAAAAGATATAGAAGAAAAACAGGATAGTTTAATCCAATTTAGAATATTCACTAATATGAATAAAAAAGGAGGTGAAACTAGTGCTTTGTTAGATTGGACAAATGGAGGTAAATTTGACTATGTAAGTGGATATTTTGAATTGGCTTCAAATAAAGGATATGGAACTTTTACACATGGAGGAATAACTTATGCATCTATTCCAATGAAACTTGTTCCAATGGAAGGTGGTATTGCAGGAGGTACTCCGGTTAGTCCATTAGCTAAGGCATCATGGCATTTTGGACGTAAATATTTATCAAAATATATTTACTCAACTTTGCCCTCAGATGGTATAGGAAGTAACACTCCCGCAGCTGCAGCAGTTGATGCAATACTAGGTTCTGTTGGAAATTTGGTAGAAGTATTTGCAGGTGCTAATGGATATTTAAGAACATTAAATATTGGTAAAAGGATATTACCAGAAAAATCATGGATTAGATTAGGTAGCCCAACAGGACATAAAAAAGGTGGTGGCTGTCGTGTTAAGAAAATTGCTATGTTTGATAATTGGGATATAATGACTTCAGCAGTATCAGAATCTCAAGAATATGGTCAAGAATATGAATATACTTTAATTAATGGTAAATCTAGTGGAGTTGCAACATATGAACCGGTAGGAGCTAAAGATAATCCATTTGTACAGCCTGTTTTTGTGAATACAGAACGCTTATTAGCTCCAGATGAGGAAAATTATATGGAAGAACCTTTCGGTGAATCTTTTTTCCCAAGTCCACAAGTTACTTATAGTAGGGTAACTGTAAAAAATATAGAAAGAAGACAGGATATAAACAATACACCTCAAGATTTAACAGATGATAAAGTAGTTAAAAAACATGCCACAGGTAAGGTGGTAACTGAATTTTACACTTCTAAAGATTATCCTACTATTGCTGATCAAACACCTCTTAAAGTATATGAAGATGGTGGGGGTACAGCTGGTCAGGCGCTTCAAAATCTTCTAAACGTATTGGTCGTTAAGAATATTACACTATCTCAAGGTTATGTTGTTCATTTAAATGATATGAATGGTAAAATGAAAAGTCAAAGAGTTTATGCTGAAGGACAAGATCAATTTATATCAGGTGTTGATTATATTTATGATGGATATTCAACTCAAAATGTAAATACAGATGAATTAATCGTAAGTAATGATGGTTTTGTTAATAATTTTGTAAAAGCTTTAAAACCTAATGGAGATATTCAAAATACGGAATTAGGAGTTGAATATGATATTATAAATGATTTCAGAGAAATGAAATCAAGTACTGAAATAGTCGGTGTAAATGCTAATTTAGCAACCTTTATTGTCGGAATAATACCTGGAGTTGTTCCAGTACCTCTGCCTGATTATGCGCATCATTCCGATAAACTTAATATGGCAATAACTACAAAAGTTATTAATACATTTGGGGTGCTAAGAGAAACAATAGCGTATGATGCTGGAGCTTCAGTGTCAACAAGAAATTTATTGTGGGATTCAGAAACAGGTGAGGTTTTATTAACTGAAACTACTAATGAATACGGAGATAACTATTATTCGTTAAATTTCCCTGCGCATTGGTATTATGAAGGTATGGGCTTAGCGAGTAATAATTCTGGTGCCCAATTTTCTTTATTGAGTGCTGGAAATGGGTTTTATAATGTTTCAAATGCAAATCAAATTTTAGTACCTGGAGATGAAATATTAATAAATAATAATGGTGTATTCAATTATGTTTGGGTAAAATCTGTTACACCTTCATCAATTAAATTAATTAATAAATCAGGCGCAAATTATATTACAACACCAACAGGCGTACTTCCTTTAAAAGGAGGTGTTATTAGATCTGGTAGACGCAATATTCAAAGTACTTCAATGGCAAGTGTGGTGCTAATGAAAAATCCTTTAGATATAATAGAAAGCAATAATAATCATATTCCCATTAATTTTTTAAATACAACAATGTGGAATCAATTTAGGATAGTAAATGCAGGGGCTGTTGAGTTTTCTGAAGATTGGGATTTACAATGTGAATGTGGTATAAATAATGCTTCTAAAGATTATAATCCTTATGTAATGAATACAAAAGGAATCTGGAGAGCTAAGCGTTCTTATTTATATTTAACGGGACGCCAGCATAATCAAACTAATCCAGATCCAAGAAATGATGGATTTTATCATGAATTTAATCCTTTTTATTTTGTTGATGCTGGAGGTAATTGGCATAAAAACACTACAAATTGGACATTTACTTCTCAGGTTACTAATTATAGCCCGTATGGCTTTGAATTAGAAAATGAAGATGCACTTCATAGATTTTCATCAGCACAATATGGGTATAATTTTATGTTTCCTATGGCAGTTGGTGCAAATACAAAATATTCGCAAATGGGGTATGATGGATTTGAAGAGTACGGATTTGATGGTTGTACAGAAAATGAACATTTTGGCTTTAGAGGTTCTGTTACTAATGGAACTGCAACTATTGATAATACAAAATCGCATACAGGACGAGCTTCACTTAAAGTTACAGCTGGGGGGGTATCAGTTAGAACTTACCATATTGATTGCCAAACTAACCAAGCTCAACCTTAATTATTATTAACATGAAAAAAATTAAACTATTAATCTTATTTTTTGGACTAACATTAGCAGCTAGTGCTCAGTGTCCAAATGTTGATGCTTCTATAACCGCAGTTTCTTCTCATAATTTTATTAATGGGTATGAGGTTTATTTTTATTATGACGGAACACAACCATCATGTACGAATTGTACTTATACGATAATATATGGTTCAGGAGATGCCACAGACAATAATTCAGGAGTATTTCCAATCGATATTAATCAACCTATTGGAAGTTTTACTTATTCTACACCTGGAACCTATTCTGTTAGCTTTAGTGTTGATGATGGAAATGGATGTGCAGATGTTTTTTTACTTGATGTTGTGATTCAAAGAGATAAATTTCCTAAACCTATTTTCAGTAATAATGTAAATTTTTGTTTAGAAAGTAATGTTCAAATTAATATCAATACTATTGCTAGTGAGCAAGGAGGGTTTATACTATCAAACGTAGCATGGAATATGGGAGATAGTCCACAAATAATTAATACAACAGTTCCAACTATAAATTATCAATATACTGAAAATGGAGAGTACTATGTGACTGCTATTGTTACATATCTAGATGGTTCGAATGAGTATATAACTAATGCTAAGTTTAATAATTCTCAGTCAATCTTTACATCTTTTAAAGTATTATCTGGAGCCCCCGATTTTTTAATAAATCAAACTATCATAAGTTCTGGTATAAATAGTGTTGATTTTGTGTACACTGGGAACCCTTTTCCTAATCAAGTTAGTCAACCTAATCCTCTTTGGTGGAAATATAATTTAACAGTTGACGGAGTTCTTATTTACTCAAATAATGGTAATACATTTTTGTCTAATGGAGACCTTATGGCAACCTATCAAAATTTAACTTCAGGAAGTCATGAAGCTAAACTATCAACATTTTGGAAAGATACTGAATGCCCAAATTCAAATAAAATCATTTTCACTATTAACGACACCCCCTGTGATACATGTAGTTCTTTCAAGCCTGAAGCTGGTGAATATTGGATGAGTGCATGGGTTCATGTTGATAAAGACCAAATCAAAACATTTAACTCTAGTGGTCAAGAAAATACTTTTAATAGTACTACTCCATATTCTGAAGTATATATAGAGTTTGAATTTTTAGGAACTACGCAATCAGCTCAATTTTTTCCAACTGGAGAAATTATAGACGGTTGGCAAAGAGTTGTTGGTAAATTCACAATTCCAACAGGTGTAACGGATTTTACAGTAAAATTACATGCAGACAATGCTTTTGATACTTATTTTGATGACATCAGAATCCACCCCTTTAATTCATCAATGAAATCTTATGTTTATGATGGTGAAACATTTTGGTTAACATCTGAACTAGATGATAATAATTATGCTACTTTTTATGAATATGATAAAGAAGGCGGGTTAATTAGAATAAAAAAAGAAACGTCTCGTGGAATTGTAACCATTCAAGAAACACGTTCAAACACTGTTAAAAACGATTAATTGAAAAAATTTATTTCCATATTATTTATTATCGTAATTAGTTCAACTGTTTTTGCTGATTCAGGTAAATCTGTGCTTAAAAAAATAAGAGCAAATTATGAAAATATTGAATCGTTAGAACTGTTTATGCATTATGAATTATATAAAGGACATAAAAGTAATACAATCGTAACAGAGTATAATGCAGTTTATAATAGAATTGGCAAAGATTCCTACCGGAAAATTCAGGATGCTGAAGTTATTAACTCTAATACTGAAGGATTAAATCTAACGATTAATCATAATCAAAGAGCAATACTTGTTGGTAATTCAACTAATTACTCAGCAATCGATTTTGATGTTAAAAGTACTTTAAAACATTGTAAAGATATACAAATAAGGTCAAATAATAAAAATACGATTATTACGCTTGTTTTAAAAGATAAAACAGATATTCCTTATGTAAAAGTTGAGTTTGAAATTAATAAAAAGTATTATGTACAAAATATTATCTTTTATTATTCAACTCAATTAAATTTTTCTGAAACTTATTTTAAACAAGATTTTGACTTTCCAAAATTGAAAATTACTTATAATGCACTCAAAAAAAAATGGAAAGACAAAACAGGACTATTATCTGTTGAAAATTATGTTAAAATCAATGATGACAATAAAATTGTAGGAATTGGTAAACAAAAAAATTACGAAATAATTGATTTAAGAAAAAATATTAACTATGATGAATAGATTATTAATTTTAATAATATTCTTATTGAATATAACATCCATCCATGCTTCCCAAGAAGTTTATTCTGTGCGCAAGAATTCTCAAGATTTATCTATAGGAATAATTGAGCCTATGCTAATTGAAGACGGTCATTTTTACGAATTAGGCAATGGCAGTTTTGCAGATAAGAGTAAGGTTTTATATTTAAAATTTGGAGTAGATGAGCGAGAGGGGTATGGTCAAATCCAAGGCTATGTTGCTTTAACAGCAAATGTAATCATCACGCCAATGGATATTAACGGTGCTATATCAGGCGCATCTTTTTCACAACAATTATTAATAGACTATTCACCCAATGGGAATGTAGGTAATAAGATACACACAAGTTTAATAACAGACAACAGCGCTTACAAATATAAAATAGAAGTAACTAATATAACACTTCCACCAGGCTTAACAACAGTTCCAGAAAACATTTATTTAGAAGCCGAATTACACATAGAGCGATACTATGATTTAAACTTAAATCCACCAACAATAGGAGCCAATGCAGTAACTTATGATATAAACACAGGTTCAGAAGTAAAAAACGGAACCAGTACAGGAGTTTTAATTCCCAATACCGTTCAGGAATTAGAAGTGTTTTGGGACTATATTGAGGGAGCAGAAGAATATGAGTTAGAATGGACTTGGATAGATAATTATTCAGTAACCGCAGGAGTACAATTTGCACCAAATGCCATTCAATTTAATGAGCGGGCGTTTGAATTAAATAATACAAGAATCATAACCAATAAACAAAGTTTTAGAATCCCGCTAATTTATGCCAAAGGATTTTTAATTTATAGAGTTCGTGCTATAGGTCGTTGGTTAGATGGAGCAGATAATTTTAAGAAGATGAAATTTGGTTCATGGTCATCAGATATATCATCAAGTATAACAACAATTTCAACTTGGCCTAACTATGTACAATTAGAAGAGCATGAAAAAGGTAAAAATTGGCAATTTCAGGCTGTTTATGCAGAAGAAGGAAAAAAGAAAGAAATCGTAAGTTATTTTGATGGGAGTTTACGTAACCGACAAACAGTAACCAAAATAAATAGTAATAATGAAGCCATAGTAGGCGAAAACGTTTATGATAACCAAGGACGTTCAGCGATTCAAATACTACCAACACCAGTTAATAATCCAGCCATTAGATATTACCCGGGGTTAAATAAGAATATGGCAAACACCCCTTATTCACATTGGGATTTTGATTGGGATAACTTAACTGCATCTGAATGTGTAGCCAATGTAGAAGCAATGGAAACTACAAGTGGTGCATCAAAATATTATTCATCAAACAATGCTGTGGAAAATAATTGGCAAGACCAAGTACCCAATGCTAATGGATTTCCATTTGTACAAGTAGAATATACGCCAGATAATACAGGCAGAATTAGAAGGCAATCAGGCGTTGGAGATACTTATACAATTGATGGTACACATGCTACACAATACTTTTATTTACAACCTTACCAAGAAGAATTAAATAGATTATTTGGTTATCAAGTTGGACATAAAACAAGATATAAGAAAAACTTGGTAGTAGATGCAAATGGACAAGTGAGTGTCTCTTATATCGATCCACAAGGTAGGGTTGTTGCAACTGCACTAGCTGGAGATAATAATACGAATTTACAATCATTATCAGAAGAACAAACCGGAAACCATAGTCCTGTAAACGTTGATTTATTGAATAAATATGGTGTAAACGATACCGATACAGGTATAGATGACAATCAATTATTCAATTCAGGTAATATAGGAGCCTATAATGATGCGTTAAATTTAAATACACAACAAGCACCAACAGATAATGGTTCAGCATACAATTATAATTATCAATTGAGAACCGGAACATTTTCAGATCCTTGTACACCATTTACTTATCCATTTGCTTATGTATTAGACATTGACATAAGAGATGATTGTGGTCAGTCAGTGATTGGAGATATTACCAAAACAAACAATATAGACAATACCTCTGTAACTATACCAGCAGGAGCATTACATGAAACATTTGACCAAGTAAATGCAGACTACTCTTATGCATTTACAGGAGTTTTAGATATTGAATCATACACCGTTAATAAAAACTTAGCAGTAGACCCAGATAGATTAGACTATTATGCACAAAACTACATTACAAATAATACATGTTTACTAACATTAGATGATTTTTTAGAAAATAATGTAGATTGTTCAGATACTTTACCAGAGAGTTTTTATCAAGATATAAATAACTGTACAGTATCGCATCAAATGATGTTAGCCGATTTAAGTCCAAATGGACAATATGGTTCATCTGATGGAACCGATTTATTAAGTGTATTTTCAAGTGCAAATGTTTTAGCTCAAGGTACATTAACAAATAATACGAACTGGAAATATCCAACAACCCCTTATGCCGATCAAAATGGCAATCCTGTTTGGATAGAGGTTACGACAACAAATGGCGGAGCTTATGTACCAGCAGTTGACAATAATTTAAACGTTCAAGTTATTAATGGAAATACATATATTGCACCTGAACATTTAGCAAATGCAGACGATTTTATAGGATACTTTCAACCCTCATGGGCAGAATCATTATTAGAATATCATCCTGAATATTGTTATGTGGCTCCAACAGATGAATTATGTACGGTTCAAGACAATAATGGATTTACTTCAGAATCATTTAATGCTACATTACAAGAGATTACTACCTATGCAGAAGCGATTGATGTGAATAATGCTTTTGGAACCAACCTGTTAAATAACTTATTTGGATTAGATCCATTTTTTAGCACAAATACAACCTATAATTTCATGGATTTAGATGGTACTGCTGTAGAAAATGAAGAGTTATTTGCCTCAGGTTTAATGAATGAAATCAATACCAATTATAAAGGTACAGGTATGTCAATCTGGGAGTTTGCTTTACAAACGGTAATTTGTGGTACAAATCTATCTGGGAATTGTCAAATTTTACCAGCTTATTTAACAGGAGATTTAACAGGATTATCAGTAAGTCAGCAAGATCAAGTTTGGAATATTTATAAGCAAACATATATTGGAGAAAAGAAAAAAATTATTCAAGTATTTATAGACTGTAACACCATAGCAACAAACTGTTACAATGGTTATATTGGGGAAGAAACACCAACTCAACCATCAATTTCAGGTTTTTTATATTATCCAAACTACACTACACAAAACTTTTTAGATGTAATTACAGGTACAGATGGTCCATCAATGAGTATATTAGAGTTTTATTATGAGGCACAACAAACGGCAATAGCAGCTTCCACCAATCTCTCAAATTTATACCCATGGACAAATAATCAATTTGCATTTTTATTTCAAGACAAAGAAAAACGTTTTATTCCAATAGATAATTTATATGATTCAACAGTCCCAGAAGATGTAATGATTGAACAACAATCAGAAGTTGTAGATGCAAATGTCTATGAGCAAACAGGTCGTTGTGACTTGAGTTTTGATGTAGAATATTTATTAGATGCTTTAGCACAACAAAATGTATTATCAACATCAGCAACTTCAATTTTATCAGATAATGTGCCACAATTAACACAAGACCTATATATCGCAATGGGAGGAACAGTAATGACATCAGGGTCAGGCTCAACGAATGTAAATATAACATCAACACCAGTAGGTACGGGATTACAAATAACAGCTAATGATGCTATGGTTCCAGGCTCATCAATGTTATCAATCAATTTAAACCCAGTTTTGTTTAACTGGAACAATGTTGTTGGTATGAATACATTGTATTATGTACCAAATAGTTTAGCAAATACAGGAACATACCAATTTAAAATCATAGCTCTAGTTGAAAACACCCCAGGTGTCATTACAGAAGAGATAGTAACAGGATATACAGCAGTTGAGATAGGTGAATGTACATATCAAGAACCATGTCCAAAAGCAGAGAACTTTGGAGATGATTTAGGCGCATTATTTAATCAGTTATACGCCAATGATAATTTCATTACCAACCCATACAATAATCAATCATTACAAACTATTTTAGGAGCTTGGTATGAAGATTCGGAACTACAAACCCAGTTACAAGATTTTAATACAGTCGCTACACTAACAACAACAGCATCTGATTTTACAATTATAGCCAATAATTACACTTTAAATTATAGCTTTACAATGCCATCAGATATTTTACAAATTACAGGATTTACCTTTAATCAAACAACCTTAACATCTACAATTTATTATATAACAACAGCAGGATTAAGTAGTCAATTTACAGCAAATGTAACTTATCAAAACAATGGACAATTAGCATTACTCAATTTTAATTGTGGTTGCGAGTCTGAAACACAATTTTCAGTATTATATCAAAATATGTTAACAGAATTATTAGATATATACACAGTAACCCCAAATAATTTAAACGGAGGATATTCTTCAGATAATATATCAGCATTAAATACTTATGTAACATTTGATTATACGCAAAATCCAACAGGAAATGTTGAAATTCATAATTTTAACCTTTCAGGTGATCAATTAACATTTTCACATGAAAAACAAGGGTCATGCGCAATTACTTTTACAGAAATTAACAATATAAATGTTACCACACTAACAACAATTTTCAGTGTAAATGTATCTTCAGATTTACAAGGAGACATATTATCAATGACAATAATTGGATCATTAGCAGATGGAACAATTGTAACCTTAACATCTTCAAGACCATGTTATAAAATCCCACCGTGTGGAGATTGTATTCCAACGACAGTAGAACCTGTAAGTTGTAATGAAAAGTTTACATTATATGACAATGCTATTTCAGCTTATAATTCAGTTATTTCTTCACCACTAAATCTTTTTCCAACCTACACCGTTGATGAATTTTGCGCAACACACTTAGCTTATGCAACAGACGCTTATTTATACTATTTAACAACATTTTCAATTACCGATAATTCACACCCTCAGTATTTAACCATTAATCAATTTGCCAACACCAACTTAAACCTTGGCTTTCAAGACATAAATAATGGTATAACAATGACATCTGTAGTAGACAGTTATCAAGCCTTTTTAGTCAACAATCCAAATGTAATTTGGAATGATTATGTAAACAATATTTATTTTGAAACCATCACCACCTGTCCACCAGTAGTTATGCCCACTCCAATTGACATAACAGTAGATATTCCATGTGAACAATTAACAGCAAATATTGACACAGTTAATGCCCAAAATCAATACGGTATTTATATTGAAAATGTATTGGAAAATTTCAAACAACGTTACGTTGAAGAAGCAATATCATCAGTTATAGAAAACTTTGAAGTTAACTATAATGACAAAGAATACCACTATACACTGTATTACTACGACCAAGCCGGTAATTTAGTTCAAACTGTACCTCCAGCTGGAGTAGATAGAATAGACCAAACCATAAACAACACAGTTGTAAACGGGATTAGAGGAACCAATACACCACCATCAATAATTGACAACACCGTTTTGCCCGATCACCAATTAGAAACCAATTATAAATACAATTCATTAAATCAATTGGTTTGGCAATCAACGCCAGATGGTGGAGAGTCTTATTTTGGATATGATAAATTAGGTAGATTAGTAGTATCACAAAACGCAAAACAATTAGGCGATAATCAAATCAGTTATACAAAATATGACGAAATAGGTAGAATTATTGAAGTAGGAGAACTAACCCTAGGTACTACAGGTTATGGATTTAACCAAAATGGAAGATTTATTGATGGTACTGGTAATGAAGTAGATGTTAATAATGCAACATTTCCAGATACCATCTCAACAGTAAAAGAAGAAGTAACAGTAACCATTTATGATGAAAATCCATTTTTAAATATCATAAGTCAATTTGAAGACTTCTCTATTGATAATACCCGAAACAGAATAATGGGCGTGTTGTACTTTGAAACTTATGGCGCATCAAACACCTACTCAGGGTACGATAACGCTACTTTCTATGATTATGATGTGCATGGAAACGTCAAAGAATTAATACAAGATATTAAAGACCAAGATTTACAACTAGCTAACCTATATGAATCAAATGGAACAACAGCAGTAACAAGCTTAACCAAAAAAACAAAATACGATTACGATCTTGTTTCAGGTAACGTTAAAGAAGTAGCCTATCAAAATGGAAAAGAAGATCAATTTGTTCACCAGTATTGCTATGATGCCGATAATAGAATAACCAATGTATTAACCTCTAAAGATAGAGTTTTATGGGAACAAGATGCTAAATATTTTTATTATGATCATGGACCTTTAGCCCGTAGTGAAATTGGAGATCAAAAAGTTCAGTCTTGCGACTATGCATACACCATTCAAGGTTGGTTAAAAGGCGTAAATTCTGAAGATTTACAAACAGGAAATGATCAAGGACGAGATGCAAACTATGGACACACTAATCAAATGAATGCAAAAGATGTTATGGGCTATAGCTTACATTATTACGATAACGACTATCAAAACAGATCAGGCAATAATGAGTTTTTAGCATATAGTGCATTACCAACAGCACCAGTAACACCAACATCAAATTTATTTAATGGTAACATTAAACAAATGTACACCGCAAGCACTAATACAAACGAACAATACATAGGAACAAGCCATACATGGTATGCTTATGACCAATTAAATCGAATCAAATCTATGAATCAAGAAACCCTTGAGCATGGACAATCACCAACAAATACACAAGAATATTATAAAAGTGATTATACTTATGATAAAAACGGAAATCTTCAAACCCTAAACCGTTGGGCTAAAAGCGAAACCGCACCAGGTTCAGGAGTTTACCAAATGGCCCAAATAGACCAATTTCAGTACGCTTATAATGCCAATACTAACCAACTTAATTATGTAAATGATTTAATGGGAGCTTCAGTAATGGGTACAGATTTAGCTAGCCAATCGGCAGGTAATTATGCTTATGATGCTATAGGTCAACTCATAAGTGACCAACAAGAAGACTTAGCCACAATTGAATGGAAAGTAACCGGCAAAGTAGACAAAATCACTAAAGCCAATGGAGATATTATTGATTTTGTATATGATGCAATGGGTAATAGAATCGTAAAAAAAGACATTCCATCAGATGGTGTTGGAGAAACACATACCTATTATGTTAGAGATGCTCAAGGAAACGTCATGAGTATTTACAAATACAATCCTAATCAAAATGGAGTTGGAGGATTAGCAAATAATTTATATCTTTACGAAAGAAACATTTATGGTAGTAGTAGAATAGGAATGGAACAAGTACAACAAGTCATAGCCACTTCAGCACCAAATCAAACAAATTGGGTTAATAGTGAAAATCAAAACACTAATCCACATGCTTGGTTTAATCAAAAAATTGGTGACAAGCGTTTTGAACTTGCAAACCACTTAGGAAATGTACTAGAAGTTATTACAGATAGAAAAGTAAGAACTGTATTTGCAGATAGTCAATTAGATTTATCATCAGTGTCAACAGTGTCATTATGTTCATCTGGAGGAAATTGGCTCACCGAAACCTCAAACGGATCATTTCCAACATCACTTACACCAACAGATTATAATAATGATGGTGTATCAGATTTAGATATTAATAATGCAGGTGCTTATTTTTCAGGAATGGTGAGTATGGAGACTACCCCAGGAGAAAGTTATACCGTAACTTATGAAGTTTTAGATAAAACAGTAAACACAGTATCCGTAGCTGCTTATACTTGTCAAACTACAACATCCACACTATTATCGTCATCAAATATTACAACTACAGGTCAACACACCATTACATTTGTAGCTCAATCTCCAGTGAGTAGAGTTAAATGGCTTGGTTACTCCGTAACAGGAGGAAGCATTGTCCTTTCAAATGTTAGCTTAAAAGGAACGGCAGCATCATTTGGAAATGCTAATAATGGTGAACTGGTATGTTACTCACCAGACGTCATTAGCCAAAACGACTATTACCCCTTTGGTATGTTACTTCCTAACCGTCATGAATCTAGTAACGAATACCGTTACGGCTTCAATGGCATGGAGAAGGATGATGAAGTCTCTGGAGAAGGAAATCAATATACAACTGAGTATAGACAGTATG
>Ga0316208_1001319_pt1 | contig 23881 bp, 22 predicted proteins | sample 3monopyrite_MG_FD_204944 | JGI IMG/M metagenome (GOLD analysis project Ga0316208, IMG submission 204944) | Microbial mat bacterial communities from mineral coupon in-situ incubated in ocean water Damariscotta River, Maine, United States -... | ecosystem: Environmental > Aquatic > Marine >... | reverse complement strand
TTTACAAGCATCTGCTGTTGGAAATTCTTCCATAAAACTGAGTATATTCATCTTTCTTTTTTATTCAAAAGTAAATCTCAACAACATAAACTATTTACGCTCTGGTAATTTGTGGGGGAATCAGTAAAATTATTATTATTTTTCTATTATTAATAACCTTTTCATTCTATCTTTTATCTATTACAAATGCTCTTAAAAACTTTAACATAAAAAAATTCAAATACCCATATTCTGACCCATCCAATGTTCTCAACCTTATTGACAAGTCCTCCGAAGAATTTAATTCAGAACTTATTAGAGATTATTTATATTGTATAAAAGGAGCTTCTATAATAAATAATAAAAAAGCGACCAACTTACTACACGCTCACAAATCATTTAAATTGGGTAATTTTTCAACAGGAATTATAGTTATATGTATTTGTACAATGTTACTGTTTGCTAATAAAAGCGTTGATAATACAATAACATTAAAAAATCCAATAGAAATCAAAAACTTAGATTCAATATTGAAAAGTAATAAATCAATAATTATAATAAAAAAAGATACTTTCTATCAGAAAGAAAAGAATTTAAAAATAAAAGACAGCATCGTAACAACAAAATAAAGCCATTGCCTAACAATGTGTATATTTAATGCGGGGTTTTGTGCTTAATCAAAAGTTTTGTGTATTTTTACTAAGTCCGTCAAATCATTTTGATTTGACTTTTGATTAAAAAAGATAAAGGCAAACAAAATGCTTTGCCTCGTGCTAAATTGAAAGTCTTCTGACTTTCTATTTCCGCACTAAACATACACGCAACGTTAGCTGCAAGCAAAAAAACAAGAATGAATGATAACAATTTAAAATACGGATTATTAATTTTTGGAACATTAATAATCGTTTGGCTGATTTCATTTCTACTAAGAAAAGTACTTGATTTCTTCATTAAGAAAAACAGTAAACAACTGTTTGTAGATCCCACAAATTTTATTTTTCTAAAAAATTCGATCAGTTTTGTACTATTTGGCATTGGACTGTTTTGGGTTTTCACTAAGATACCTTATTTTAAAACATTAGGAACAGCTTTGTTTGCAAGTGCTGGAGTGTTTGCTGCAATAATTGGATTCGCCTCTCAAAAAGCATTTGCCAATATAATTGGAGGTGTCTTTATTCTGATTTTTAAACCATTCAGGGTAGGTGACGCATTAGAAATCGCAAATGGCCAAAAAGGCATTGTAGAAGAAATCACTTTACGACATACGGTTATCAAAGACTACCAGTTTAGGAGAATCGTAATACCAAATAGCATTATAAGTGAAGATACCATTATAAATAGTAGTTTGACAGATGAAAGAATAAGAAAACAAATAGAAATAGGAATTGCATATGATGCTAATTTAGAAGAAGCAGAAAAAATAATACGAGAATTAATTCAAAATCACCCTTTTCACATTGATAATCGTTCAATTGAAGAGAAAAATAATAATGAACCTTCAGTAATAATAAAGGTTACAAGTTTAGGAGACTTTAGTGTTACACTAAGGGCATTTGTTTGGACTGAAAACTTCGATACATCTGTGGAATTGGAAAGAGATATTTTTAGAAGTGTGAAATTAGCGTTTGACAAAAATGGGATAGAAATACCATTTCCTTATCGAACAATTGTATATAAAAATGATATTAACAAAAACAAAGATGGAATCGAAAAATAATAACTCAGGAAATCAATTTCTAGTCCTAATTAAGATGTCGGTTTTTGTAATAATTATATGGCTGTTATCAGCACTAATTATCAATTCCTTCACCTCAAATTGGAGCGATAGAGGAACAATTGGTGATATGTTCGGAGCCGTAAATGCTTTGTTTTCTGGTTTGGCTTTTGCTGCTTTAATCTATACTATTATTTTGCAACATCAAGAAATAAAAGTGAATAGGGAAGAAATTCAATTGAATCGAAAAGAATTAAAGAAATCTGCTGTAGCCCAACAAAATTCACAGCAAGCATTAAAAGACCAAGTAGTTCAAACACATTTAACAGCAAAAATCAATGCAATGAGTACGGTGATAAATTACTACAATATACAGATTGCAAGTGTTACTAATTCACCTGAACTAATAGAAAAAGCGAAACAAAAAAGAAGAGTTTTAATTAAACAAATGGACGAATTGATTGACGGGTTACAAGATTCGGATGTTGAATAAAAGAGCCAGCAGCTAACAATGTATATAAAAAATAGGCGAAACAGTACTAAATTCAAGTATTTTGACTTATTTCAAACTTTGTGCTTAACCGAAAATTTCGTGCTTCGAAACCGCCTACTTTTCATATACTAACCGTTAAAAAAAACAAAACTTCATCAATACTTCAAAGTGTCAATCTCATTAATTTTAAGTTGAGCATTTTCATTTTCAGGGTTTAATTCTAAAGACTTTTGGTACATTCTTTTTGATTTTTGTAGTTCACCCAATTCGAGTAAAATTTCGGCATAACTGTCATATACATTCCAAGCATCCGGAAAAAGATGCATGTTAAACTCAAAAATTTGAATGGCTTCATCTAGTCTTTTTAATCTAAATAACTTATAGCCAACTTGGTTAATATCAAACTCTTCAAAAACATAAATCCGTTCATAATCAGCTCTGTTTTGTTCAAGCCACGATACTGTTTGTGGCAGTCGCCCCTGAATTATTTTTTTATACAATAATACAGACAACATAGATCTTGGTACCCAGCCCTGTCGATTGTCTAACACTGCCCAAATTGAATTTTTAATGTCTAACATTTCGGGATTATAAAAATTATCCAATATAATAATGGTTTGTTTTTGCGGAACCAATCTTAATACATAGGTGTTAAATCCTTGTTTAATGCCTCCTAATTGATGTTGTTCAAAATAATTACTATTTTCATCATACCCTTTGTCAACTCGCCAGGCGGATGCATGTTCATTAAAAAAAGGAGTAAACATCATATTTTTTATTTCATCAGACAGGATATCAACACCATACAAAGCTTGATCCCATTTGAACAAGTCTTGCGCTGTTGAATACATTCCTCCAGAAGAAAATAAAGTGGATAATGAAACATTTTTGGATTTTTCAAAGCCGTTTACAGCTCTAGAATAACCGTGCGCTACATTTTCTGTTAACCAAACAGTATCATAAGCCGTATTATTCATTTTTAAAGGGTCTAAAATCTCGTTTTTTAACATTTGTGCATACGACTTTCGGCTTAATTTTTCTAATATTTTACCCAACAAATAATAGCCAGAATTGCAGTATTCATAACTTTCTCCAGCTTTGAATTTAGGAGATTCACTTTTAATCATTTCGTACACTTCTGATGTAGAATAATTTTTTTCATTATCGAAACTAAAATAATTGTCATAAGAAAATAAGCCTGATGTATGTGTTAATAGATGATAAACAGTAATGTTTTTGAATTTTTTGTTGTTAAATTCGGGTAAATACTTGTTGAAAGGTTTATAAATGTCAATCTTTTTTTGTTGATACAGTTTGTAGATTAAGGCAGCCGTAAATTGTTTTGTAAGTCCACCTATATAAAACCGAGTATTTGTTTTTAATTTGATTTTGTTTTCAACGTCACTCACACCATAAGACTTATGTAAAATAACTTCACCTTGGTCTGCAACTAAAACCGCCCCGTTAAAAATTTCTCGTTTATAACATTCATTCAAAAGACTATCAATCACTTCAGATTTCTGAGTCATATTTAGCTGTGTTAACCCATAAAAATGAGATAAAACAAAAAGTGCTATGAGGATAAATTTATTCACTTATGGAGTCATTTTTTCGCATTTGTCAGCAATAAATTCTTCTAAAACAAATAGTGATGCCAATGCTAATTGTGAGTAGTTTTGTGAAGAATTACCAAATTTACCATAAGAGGATTGCCAAATGGTAGTGATCACAGATTTGCATCCACATGATGGTTTTACAACATTCACCATTACATTGTTAACATTTCCGGCTCCAGCATGATAAATATGAAGAACTAACAATCTAAACCATAATTCATATTGCATATTTCCCATCACTGTAATTCCAAATTTTTTCATGATTCGTTTTGCTTCAGGAATACAAGCCGTTCTTAATAAATGTGCTGAGCCATAAGCTGACTTATCAAAGTTTTTTCGCTCATCTACGTATTTATCTACTCTAAGTCCATGGTTCCTAGCTACTGATTTCATAAGTTGAAATGGTCCATAAGCGCCAGAAACCGAATGTTTTAATTTACCTGGACTTTCAATCATTAAAATTGCTTGCGCATACCAGGGGTCAGTATCATTTTCTTTAAACACTTCAATTCCTCTTTTAATACTTGGATAAACCAAGTCAAATTGATAAAAATCACTTTTCCCTGTGGTCATAAAAATACGCTCTGTAGAATCTAACCCATACAATTTTCTGAGTTTCATCCTTGCCATTTCTTTTTGGTCATCTCCTAATTTATCCCAATTTTTAAGAGATTCTTTATGTAATATTTGCCGAGTTCTTGCCACATTTAACACGCAAGAATCTGGAGGTAAAATCATGACTTGACGCCAAAAAGATGGTTGCGCCAATGTGTCCCATTTATCATCAAATAATCCTGGTGTTTTTACAAATGTAAATTCATTCGTGTCTTTTTTAACTGATATTGTTTCAATGTCGTTACTTTGCGAAAAGCTAAAATTTAAGCTAAATAATATAATGATGAATAGGTTTTTTTTCATATTGTAAATATAGTTTTTTTTAAATTAAATGATTCTAATATACGCATTTACGTCAGTCTTTTAAAACGGTTTCATAAAAATAACTAAGATTATCTAATTTTAATGTATTAATCAATTTAAAATTGACTGTAATTTATTTTTCGTATTGAATATATAACAATTCCTTTGCCAAGTTTTTTACTGATTTGAATGAATTAGTTTTTTACAAACTATTTTATCAATCGGAAAAGTAATATTTTCATTTTTTAAATCTGATATTTTTTTCCAATAAAATGATTGTTCAACAGTTGGATTTTTAATGCAGTTTTCAATTTGTTGCCAATCTTTTGTAGTCACTTCATAATAAATACTTAACAATTGGTCTTTTGAATTAAACGCTGAAATTTGAAGAAAGTCATTAATGAAGAATAGTTTACAGACTTCTATTTTGAGATTCATTTCTTCTGAAAATTCTCTTTTTAAACAATCTTTAATACCTTCATTAAATTCAAGTCCACCACCAACAAACTTTGTCATTTTAACTCCAGCTCTTAACTCATTTGTCAATAATATAGAACCGTTAGGATGTTTTAGAATCCCATACACACGAATATTAAATTTTTCAGCCGACATTTTAAAGAGTTTAGTTATATTTAAGGCTTTAAAGTAACAAAATTTAATAAAATGGCAATTAAACCTCAAGAATTAGAATTTAACAAAAATGATGATGCAATGCGTTTACTGATTTCTGATATGGAAAGAAGATTAGACAAAATATATTTAGGCGGTGGACAAAAACGAATAGAAAAACTACATGCAAAGGGAAAAATGACCGCGCGTGAAAGAATCGAAAATTTGATTGATGTAGGAACTAATACCATTGAAATTGGTGCTTTCGTAGGTGATGAAATGTATAAAGAACATGGTGGTTGTCCTTCTGGTGGAGTAGTAATAAAAATTGGTTATGTAAGCGGAAAACAATGTATAATTGTAGCCAATGATGCCACCGTAAAGGCAGGCGCATGGTTTCCTATTACAGCAAAAAAGAATTTGAGAGCCCAAGAAATTGCAATGGAAAATAATTTACCAATAATTTATTTAGTGGACAGTGCGGGTGTATTTTTACCTTTACAAGATGAAATTTTCCCAGATAAAGAACATTTTGGGCGTATTTTTAGAAATAATGCAAGAATGTCGTCAATGGGAATTACACAAATTGCAGCTGTTATGGGCGCTTGTGTTGCTGGAGGAGCCTATTTGCCAATTATGTCTGACGAATCTCTAATTGTTGATAAAACAGGAACTATATTTTTAGCCGGTTCGTATTTGGTGAAAGCCGCTATCGGTGAATCAATAGACAACGAAACTTTAGGAGGTGCAACAACGCAAACAAATATTAGTGGTGTATGCGATTATAAATCAAAAGATGATGCCGATTGTTTGCAAACGATTAGGGATTTAATGGATAAAATAGGCGAACCCGAAAATGCAGGGTTTAGTAGAAAGGATTCAGTTGAACCTAAAAAAGATATTAAAGAAATTTATGGTGCTTTTCCAAGAGATAGAGCAAAACCATATAACACAAAAGAAATTATAAAAAGATTAGTTGATGGTTCTGAATTTACAGAATACAAAAGTGATTATGGCAAAACTATTGTTTGTGGCTATGCTAGGATAGATGGTTGGGCTGTAGGAATTGTTGCCAATCAAAGAGAGATGGTTAAAAATGCAAAAGGTGAATTGCAATTTGGAGGTGTAATTTATAATGATTCTGCTGATAAAGCGGCTCGTTTTATAATGGTTTGCAATCAAAAAAATATACCTTTAGTGTTTTTACAAGATGTAACAGGTTTTATGGTTGGGTCAAAATCTGAACATTCAGGAATCATAAAAGATGGTGCCAAAATGGTCAGTGCAATGGCAAATTCTGTTGTACCTAAATTTACAATTGTAATGGGTAATTCTTATGGTGCAGGTAATTATGCCATGTGTGGAAAAGCTTATGATCCAAGATTAATGGTGGCATGGCCAACTGCTGCTTTAGCTGTAATGAGTGGTGCTGCTGCCGCTAAAACATTATTACAAATTGAAGTTGCTTCTTTAAAGAAAAAAGGAGAAAAATTATCCGAAAAAGACGAGAAAGAAATTTTCAACAAAATAAAATCCCGTTACGATCGCCAAATTTCACCGTATTATGCAGCTGCAAGACTCTGGTATGATGCAATTATTGACCCAGTTGACACTAGACAAATTATTTCAATGGGAATAGAAATGGCAAATCATAAAAAAACAACTGAACGCTATAACGTTGGAGCAATTCAAGCGTAAAAAATGGAGAAAAAAGACGGTTTAAATATCAAACAAAAAATTAAAGATAAATATGTATTTATTTATCGGGTGTTGTGTGTATTGTTAATTATACTCATTCCAACTTTTTGGATTGTAACTATTTTAACTTCTCCTGAATCAAAATCTCCTCCTTTAGTCAGAGAAGCATTAATTGTGATTGCTGCCCTAATATTGTTTGGGAGTTACAAATTTTATTGGGTTAAAAAAAACATGCAAAAAGTAATGGTTGTATTGTATGCACTTGTTGCAATATGGCAATTAATGGTACTTGATATCAATAACTTTGACGTTAATAAATGTTTAGGCTTTTTATTGGTGTCTTTTGCCATTTCAATTGGCTTTGAATACCGTAGATATTATATCCGTTTTATTATTTTCTTTTGCATTTCTGTGGTGGCTGTTTTGTTTTCAAATAAAGACGCTGAAGTCAATAAAGCAGTGTTTTTAGTCACACTTTTTTCGATTCAATTGATTTCTTATTTTCTAAATTCTTCAAAAATTAGTACCGAAAGGGCAATTATAAAAACAAACGAAAAACTTAAGATTAAAAATAAAGAAACTTTTGACAGTATTGTTTATGCAAAGCGAATTCAAAAAGCCATTTTACCTTCCGCAAATTCAATGCAAAATTTTTTACCACAGAGTTTTATTTTATACAAACCAAAAGCCATTGTGTCTGGAGATTTTTATTGGATACAACCTTTTGATGGTATAAAATTATTTGCTGTTGCAGATTGTACTGGTCATGGTGTACCGGGTGCAATGGTGAGTGTCATTTGTCATAATGCTTTAAATCGTGCTGTACGTGAGTATTATAAGACGTCACCTGCCGACATCTTAAATAAAACAAGAGAACTCATTTTAGATGAATTAAATGATGGTTACGAACATGTTTCAGACGGAATGGATATTGTTTTATGCTCTATTCATTACAATAAGCTAGAATATGCAGGTGCTCATAACCCATTATGGATTATTAGAAACAATGAGTTAATAGAAATTAAACCTGACAAACAACCAATAGGCTATTTTTCTCACGCTAAACCTTTCACTAATCACAAATTTGATTTAGAGAAAGGCGATATGATTTATTTGAATACTGACGGTTTTGCTGATCAGTTTGGGGGGAAACAAGGGAAAAAGATGAAGCGTAAGTATTTAAAAAATTACCTTTTGGAAATTTCAAATCAATCTCTAACAGAACAAAAAAAGTCTTTAAATAAAACGTTTGAAGACTGGAAGGGCTCTTTTGAACAAATTGATGACGTTTGTATTATGGGTGTAAAAGTGTGATTTAATCTTGTTTAACACCAATTACTCAGCCGGTAATTCAGCTCTTAATTTCTGTGTCAATTGTCGATTATATGTTTCTAAAAGCCATTTTAAATAACTATCGGTTGCTTTAGTAATGCACTTTGTATAGTGTTTTAAACGTCTTTCAATATCATCTTGCAAAGCATTCAAAAGGTTTAGTCCGTCATATACATCTTCTGAGTTTTCTAGAATCACCTCAAAATGATTTTCTAATGAAATATCAACAGCATCTTTTCCTTTACGTCCAGTAGTAATGCAATCATCATATACTTTTTTCATTGAAAATTTTTCAACTTTATCAGGGTCTTTTAGCATTTCTTTTAGGCTTCTTCCTATTTCATATTCAGCCTCAAACATCACATCATCCTCTTCACTTAATCTTGCTTCTAAAAATCGATCGGGATATTGAAATGCGTCTTGCCAATCAATAAATTCTTGCCAATAGCCAAATCGTCTTACATTATTACCTAAATCAATAACTTGAAATGTTGGTTTATTAGGTAAAACTCTCGATCCTCTACCAATCATTTGATGATAAAGTGTTAATGAACGTGTTGCTCTATTTAAAATAATACTTTGTACTGTCGGTTCATCAAAACCTGTAGTTAAAATACCTACAGATGTCAACACTGCACCCGGAGTTTCTTTAAACCATTTCAAAATATCTTTACGGTCAGAATCACTAAATGTACTGTCTAAATGACGCACTGGATATTTTTGTTTTACAAATAAATTATAAACAGCTCTTGAAGATTCAATCCCACTGTTAAAAATTAATGTTTTTTTACCAACTGCTATCTCCTCATAAGCAAATAACAGTTTTTCTTGCATAAAATAGTTACTATACACTTTATCAGAAGAGCTAATAGTAAAATCACCATTAGACCCTATTTTTAAACCATGCAGGTTAACGTCATAAGTAAAAGTTTCGGCATTAGCCAAGTATCTAGCTTCAATTAATGACTTAATACTATGTCCCACAATTAGCTCGTCATAATTGTCATTTAATGGTAATGTTTTGTTTGAACTTAAAGGTGTTGCAGTAACCCCTAAGATATTTACGTCTTGAAAATATTGAAATATTTTACGAAAAGAATTATTGTGAGCCTCATCAACAATAACTAAACCTATTCCTTTTAAAAAGTTTTTGTCCTCTTGCAATCTATTGTTTAACGTTTCCACCATAGCAGTAAACGTATCATATTGTGATTGATCGTCAAGATTTTTAACTAAAGAATTAATGACTTTATTATTAATATCTAAAGCAGATAATTGTTTAGAAGTTTGTACACATAACTCAATTCTATGTGTTAAAATAAGGACCTTTTTTTTCTTTTTCTTAATATATTCATTTGCTATATTTGAAAAAATTACAGTTTTCCCACCTCCTGTTGGCAATTGAAACAATAAATTGTAGTTTGAATCTTTCTCGTCTAAATTTGAAATAATTTTGTCAACTACTTCTTTTTGAAAGGGATACAATTTTTTTTTCTTAAAAAGACTTTGATCTATCATACGTTGTTTCCAAAATAATTTTGGCAAAAGTACACCCTTTAAATTTAAATAAAAAATATAATGCGACCTATCTTTAAATACTTTGCTATTTTTTAACAAAATGAGACCTAAATCACATTCTTATTTTATATAATTCCGTTATCTTTGGATTTCAAATTAAGAAATAAAAAAAATCATGAGTGATATAGAAAAAGTTAAGTGTTTAATTATTGGGTCTGGACCTGCTGGTTATACAGCTGCAATTTATGCGGCTAGAGCAAACATGGCACCCGTTTTATACCAAGGGTTACAACCTGGAGGACAGCTTACAACTACAAATGAAGTTGAGAACTTTCCTGGGTACCCTGAAGGTGTTACTGGTCCTGAAATGATGATTCAATTAGAAGCTCAAGCAAAGCGTTTTGACGCAGACATTAGAGATGGTTGGGTTACTAAAGTTGATTTTTCTGGCGATATTCATAAAGTTTGGGTGAATGATGAAAAAGAAATTCATGCCGAAACAATTGTCATTTCTACTGGTGCATCTGCTAAATATTTAGGATTAGAATCTGAACAAAAATATTTAAAATTAGGAGGTGGTGTATCGGCTTGTGCTGTTTGTGATGGTTTCTTTTACAGAGGTCACGAAACAATTATTGTTGGTGCAGGAGATTCAGCATGTGAAGAAGCACATTATTTGTCTAAATTAGCTAAAAAAGTAACCATGCTTGTGAGACGTGATGAATTTAGAGCTTCTAAAATTATGGCAGAACGTGTTAAAAATACTGATAACATTGAAATTATGTTTAACACAAGTACAGTTGAAGTGCTTGGTGAAAATGGATTAGTGACAGGTGCTTTGGTTAAAAATAATATAACAGGAGAAGAAACGACTATACCAGCAACAGGTTTTTTTGTAGCCATAGGACATAAACCAAATACGGCTATTTTTAAAGACTATATTGATTTAGATGAAGCAGGTTACATAAAGTATGCAGAACCAGGAACAACTAAAACAAACGTACCTGGTGTTTTTGTTGCAGGAGATGCAGCCGACAAAACGTATAGACAAGCTATAACTGCTGCAGGAACAGGTTGTGCAGCAGCATTAGAGGCAGAAAGATTTTATGCTGCTAAACATGGGTAAATATTTTTTAGTGAAATACTAACAAAACAACAAAAAAAAGCCGATTAGATTTTATTCTAATCGGCTTTTTACTTTTTAAAGTATGATTAATTATATGTTCTCAATAATAGCATTAAATGTTTCACTTGGTCGCATAGCTTTTGTTGTTAATTCTTCATTTGGTTCATAATAACCACCAATATTAACAGGGCTACCTTGTGCGTTATTTAATTCATCAACAATTTTAGATTCATTTGTTTTTAAATCTGAGGCTATTTTCGAAAACTTAGCTTTTAAATCGGCATCATTTGAATTAGCCAAAGCTTCAGCCCAATACATAGCAATATAAAAATGTGACCCTCTATTATCTAATTCATTTACTTTACGTGAAGGTCCTTTTTTATTTTCCAATAATTTATCAGTCGCGTCATCTAAAGCTTCACCAATTAGTTTTGCCTTTTCATTATTGTTAACTTCACCTAAGTGATCTAAAGAAACTGCTAAAGCTAAAAATTCACCTAACGAATCCCATCTTAAATGTCCTTCAGTAAGAAATTGTTGTACATGCTTTGGTGCAGAACCACCTGCTCCTGTTTCAAACAATCCTCCCCCATCCATTAAAGGAACAATTGACAACATTTTTGCTGATGTACCTAATTCTAATATTGGAAATAAATCTGTTAAAAAATCTCTTAAAACATTACCTGAAACAGATATTGTGTCTTTGCCTGCTTTAACTCTAGCCAATGTATATAAACAAGCTTTTTCTGGGGGCATGATTTGAATATCTAATCCAGTTAAGTCATGATTAGGTAAATATTTATTTACTTTTTTAATGATCTCTCTATCATGTGCTCTGTTTTCATCTAACCAAAAAATAGCAGGCATTCCACTCGCTTTTGCTCTTGTAACAGCCAATTTTACCCAATCTTGAATCGGTAAATCTTTAGCTTGACACCCTCTCCAAATATCACCTTTTTCAACTGAGTGTTCCAATAAAATATTTCCATTTGAATCTATCATTCTCACGACTCCATCAGCCTCAATTTCAAAAGTTTTGTCATGTGAACCATATTCTTCAGCTTTTTGAGCCATTAATCCAACATTTGGCACTGTTCCCATTGTTGTAGGGTCAAATGCTCCGTTTTCTTTACAAAAGTTAATGGTTGCAGTATAAATTCCAGCGTAAGAACTGTCAGGAATAACAGCTTTTGTATCTTCCAATTCTCCATTTTTATTCCACATTTTACCTGATGAGCGAATCATTGCAGGCATTGATGCATCAATTATTACATCAGAAGGAACATGTAGATTTGTTATTCCTTTGTCAGAATTCACCATGGCAACATCAGCATTATTATCAAATGCGACTTTAATTTCGGCTTCTATTTGTGCTTTTTTATCGGCTGGTAATTCATTTAATTTTCCAATTAAATTTCCGAATCCATTGTTAAAATCAACGCCCAATTCATCAAAAGTTTTTGAGTTTTTATCAATTAAATCTTTAAAGTAAACACGTACAGCATGACCAAAAATAATAGGATCTGATACTTTCATCATAGTAGCTTTCAGGTGTAACGAAAACAATACACCATTGTCTTTTGCATCTTTAATCTCTTTTTCTAAAAATGAGAGTAATGCTTTTTTACTCATTAAAGTACCATCAATAATTTCACCGTCTAACAATGGGATTGATTCTTTCAAAATTTGAACCTTACCATCCGTTTTAATCAATTCAACTCTAACATCTGTAGCCTTATTCACAGTAACTGATTTTTCGTTATGGAAAAAATCACTACTAGTCATAGTAGCTACGTGTGTTTTAGAATCAGCCGACCAAGCACCCATTGAATGGGGTTTTTTTTTAGCATAGTTCTTAACCGCTTTTGGTGCTCTACGGTCTGAGTTTCCTTCACGTAAAACTGGATTTACAGCAGACCCTTTAATTTTATTGTAACGTGCAAATATTTCTTTTTCTTCAGTCGTTTCTGGCTCGTCAGGAAAAGAAGGTATTTTAAAACCTTTACTTTGCAATTCGGCAATGGCCGTTTTTAATTGTGGGATTGATGCCGAAATATTAGGCAATTTGATAATGTTTGCTTCAGGTTTTTTAACCAAAATACCTAATTCTGCCAAGGCGTTGGGTACTTTTTGATCGTCTGTTAAAAAATCAGGGAAAGTGGCTAAGATTCTAGCTGCTAAAGAAATGTCTTTAGTTTCGATTTCAACATTTGCAGTTCCTGTAAATGCTTTTACAATTGGTAAAAACGAATGAGTTGCCAATAATGGTGCTTCATCTGTTTTAGTGTAAACAATTTTTGATTTTGTGCTCATATATTTTTGATATTTATTGTCAAATAAGTAGGACCAACAAATTTATAAATAAAATGAGATAAAATGACTATACAAATGAAGTTTAATTTAAAGTTTATTCTTTTGGGCTAATCTCTTTTATTGTGTAGTATTAATTTTTTAACACCATGACTTATAATCCTCTTAAAAATGTTACATTTTCTTTAGAATTTAGTTTACTTGCGCCTTCTAACTTTTGAACAATATTAAAATCAGAATCTATGATAAATGTAGTAGGGTAAACGCTAAACTCAAATTGCTGAGAAAAAAAAGGACTGAAATAAATAAAACTACTGTGTTTTTCGTATTCGCCTGATGCTTTTATAACATCATAAGTTTCATTACTAACGGATATAAAATGCACTTCATCTTTAAACTCATTTTTTAAATCCATTATTTGCGGTAATTCTGCTCTACAACCTGGACACCAAGTTGCCCAAAAATTTAAAACAATAGGTTTACCTTTAAAGTCATTAAAATTATGAATTTGCTGATTTGAGTCAAATAATTCCCATTGTTCGGCAGAAAAATTTAAAGGAATATTCATTGTAGAGGTTAATTCAGTATGCCCCATAAATATTTTTTTTATGCTGCTTGAAAATGCCAATCTCCATGACGGTACAAACATAATAACGATAATGCCAACTAATAATACATTAGTGACCCATTTCCAAACTGTTTTAAGTTGTTCTTTTTTCACTGTACAAAGATAGTTAGATTGTTTAATTTTAAATGTAACAGATATTACAAAATTTAATCTGAAAAATTTATATGTTTTTTTGTGAAGACAAACAAATTTCCCATAATAACGTTGCCCTATAAATTCAAAATACTATTTTTGTGGTAAACAACATTTACAATGAGCGTTAAACCATCAATACTTAAAGGAACAAGAGATTTTTTGCCAAACACAATGGTAAAAAGAAACTATATTTTTTCAACTATTAGAGCTGTATTCGAAAAATATGGTTTTGCACCAATTGAAACACCAACTATTGAAAAAACCGAAACCCTAATGGGGAAATATGGTGAAGAAGGAGATCGGTTAATTTTTAGAGTGCTAAATTCAGGTGATAAATTGGGTAAAGCAGATATTGATGCTGTACAAAATTCAAATTTCCCAAAATTCGCCAATTCAATTTCGGATAAAGCACTACGTTATGACTTAACTGTGCCCTTTGCAAGGTTTGTAGTTCAACATCAAAATGAATTGTCATTCCCTTTTAAACGCTATCAAATTCAACCAGTTTGGCGTGCTGACCGACCTCAAAAAGGACGTTACCGTGAGTTTTACCAATGTGATGTTGATGTTGTTGGCTCAGATTCTTTAATTTATGAAATTGAGCTGATTCAAATTTTTGATGATGTATTGTCAAAACTAGGTCTAACCGACTTTTCAATCAAATTTAATAACCGAAAAATATTAACTGGTATTGCTGAAGTATGTGGCGAAACTGAAAAGTTAGTTGATATTACCGTTGCCATTGATAAATTAGACAAAATAGGAATTGATGGTGTTGTAAATGAATTGCAACAAAGAGGTTTAAGCGAAAAAGCCATTCAATTAATTAACCCTTTGTTTGAATTAAATGGTTCAAATGACGACATGGTGGCGAGCATGAAAAACTATTTAAAATCTAGCGAAATTGGTTTAAAAGGAGTTGAAGAGTTAGAATATGTTCTCAACCGAATCAAATCTTTAGGGTTAAATAAAGCCAAATTAGATTTTCAAGTAACTTTGGCCCGTGGGTTAAGTTATTATACAGGCGCAATTTTTGAAGTTGTTCCAAACAATGTTAAAATAGGAAGTATTTGTGGCGGTGGTCGTTATGATAATTTAACTGAATTATTTGGACTATCAGGAATGTCTGGTGTAGGTATTTCTTTTGGTGCAGATCGTATTTATGACGTGATGACCGAGCTTAACCTTTTTCCAAAAGATGCCACAACATCCACTCAAATTTTATTTATTAATTTTGGAGAAACCGAACAAGATTATTGCCTAGGTTTAGCTAAAATAATGAGAGAAAATGGGATTTCTACAGAAGTTTATCCCGCTTCAGCTAAAATGAAAAAACAAATGAAATATGCTAATGATAAGGGCATTCCTTTTGTGGTGCTAATCGGTTCAAACGAAATAGAAAGTGGCGATATTACCTATAAAAATATGGAGTCTGGTGAACAAAAAAGAGGTTCGCTTAAAGATTTAATAAACGAAATTAATTAATTAAGTATGACTATTTACCAAATCACATCCGACCACCTTTCAATTGAAACGGTTAAAGAAATCATTTCAACTAAAGCAAAAATCGAACTTTCAGAATCGGCAAAAGCTAAAATAAAAAAATGTAGAGATTACTTAAATTCAGATCACATTACAAAAGAGGTGCATTATGGTATAAATACTGGTTTTGGGTCGCTATGTAACACCTTGATTAAAGATGAAAATTTAAGTAAACTGCAACGTAATTTAGTTATTTCTCACGCTTGTGGAATAGGAAAGGAAGTGCCAGTTGAGATTGTAAAACTAATGATACTGCTTAAAATTCAAGGGGTGTCTTATGGTCATTCTGGTGTGCAATTAGAAACTGTTCAACGGCTTGTCGATTTTTATAATAACGACATTATCCCAGTTGTATATCAGCAAGGTTCTCTTGGCGCATCTGGTGATTTAGCACCTTTGGCTCACATGTCAATTCCGTTAATAGGTGAAGGTGAAGTTTATGTTGATGGACAAAAAATGCAGTCGGCTAAAATGTTGTCTAAAATGGGATGGAACCCAATTACACTGCAATCAAAAGAAGGTCTAGCATTGCTTAATGGAACACAGTTTATGAGTGCTTATGGGGTATGGAATGTGATTCAAGCTGAAAAATTGTCATTTGCTGCAGATATTGTTGGTGCCATTTCTTTAGAAGGATTTGATGGGAGATTAAATCCATTTAAAGAAAATGTAAATGCTATTCGTAATCAAGTCGGACAAATTGTAACGGCTGAGGTGTTTAGAAATTTATTAAAAGGAAGCTCAATTATTGCGCAACCAAAAGAACATGTTCAAGATCCATATTCATTTAGATGTATTCCTCAGGTGCATGGCGCATCAAAAGATTCAATAGCACATGTTAAAAATATTGTTGAGCGAGAAATTAATGCTGTAACCGATAATCCAACCATTTTTCCAGATGAAGATGAAATAGTATCTGCTGGAAATTTTCATGGTCAGCCATTGGCCATTGCGGCAGATTTACTCGCCATAGCTTTAGCTGAATTAGGAAGCATATCAGAAAGACGAACCTATCAACTTATAGGAGGAAATAGAAATTTACCAGCATTTTTAGTGAAACATCCTGGCTTAAATTCTGGTTTTATGATTCCTCAATACGTAGCTGCATCAGTAGCAAGTCAAAATAAACAATTGTGTACACCGGCTTCAGTCGATTCTATTGAATCATCAAACGGACAAGAAGATCATGTAAGTATGGGCGCAAATGCAGCAACTAAATGTTATAGAGTTGTTGAGAATCTAAAAAAAATATTGGGCATAGAATTGTTTAATGGTGCGCAAGCTCTCGAATTTAGACGACCTCTTAAATCAAGTGATATGCTTGAAGATATAATAACACGCTACAGGAAATTAGTACCTATTGTAGAAGATGATAAATTTATGCATCCAGAAATAAAAAAATCTATTATATTTATTGAAAACTTATTAGGATAATTATGGAAGATGTTGGCTCAGAACTAGAGCAATGGGATAATTCCCCTGAAACAATGAAAGAAAAACGGGGAGAATTTTTATATGTGCTTATCGTTTTAACTTGGGTATCAAATTTTTCGACTGGATCTAGTGCTCTATTTATGTTGCTTATTGGTAAAGGAGGTCTTGAAAAACAGCTTGACATAATTAATTCTGGAGCAAGTAAAGAGACAGGATTGTCATTTATAGATAATATGATGAATGACGCAATTTCCATTTTAGAAATAACCATGATGAATTTTAATCTAATTAATTTGATGAATTTATTGGTTGTAGCAATTGGAGCATTGGCTGCTTTTTTAATGTATAAACTTAAAAAAACTGGTTTTTACCTTTATTTAGTATATTGTGCAATGGAATTGACTGTAGTGTACTACTTTTTTGGAGATTTATCTTCAATTGTACTATCTATGGTGCTTTCAGGATTCTTTTCAATCCTGTTTGTAATTATGTATAGCGTAAATTTAAAAAGATTAACTGAATAATTAAAAATAAAAAAAGATGGAAAATACAGGAAATAATGAAATTTTAGAAAATGATTGGGAAAATGAAAAAGCAGAATCTATGAGTGAAAAAAGAGGGTCATTTTTATTAGTACTTTGTATTTTATCTTGGTGTTTTATCGGTTATTCTTTATTTGCTGGTTTAATTAGTGTGTTTAATGGAGATGCTGCATTACAAGAAGCTATTAGTAAAATTGATGTTTCAAATGGATTAGAACAATCGTCAGGAAATCCATTAGCTGACAGTATGTTGTCTGGAATGGCAGAAATGTTAGGGAACTTAATTGAACATTTTTATCACATACAGTATGCAAATTTTGCTGGTTTTATGATTGGTGCTTTAGGGGTTTATTTAATGTTTTCATTAAAAAAGATTGGTTTTGTCCTTTATGCGATCTATACAATTGCAATTCCTTCAATTTCATTATATTTTTTAGGAACAAGTATGTTGGTCTGGTTATCTGTTGGTCTTTCAGGGTTTATTGGTATTGTATTTTTGATTTTATATGGTGTAAACTTAAAAAGAATGACCAATTAACCAACTTTTCTTTTAGTTAAGTCGTTTACCTATGTAGAGATGAAAAAGTATTTAATTATATTAATTGTATTAGTGATTGTGTCTTGTAAAAAAGACAATTCAGCACCTATTAATATGGGTTATCAGTATTTTCCAATTAATATTGGGCATTTTAATGTGTATGATGTTGTTTCTATTGTGCATGATGATGCTGTTCAAGTTCACGACACAAGTATTTTTCAAATAAAAGAAGTAATAGGTGAGTTATATACAGATGAAGAAGGTGAAGATGCACATAAACTTTATCGTTATTATCGTCCAAACGATACTTCTAATTGGGTGATTAAAGATGTTTGGTCAATTAAATTAACTGGTAGAACTGCAGAAGTGGTTGAAGAAAATCAACGGTTTATTAAAATGGGATTTGCCATTTCGTATGAAGAATATTGGGATTGTAATGCGTTAAATAATTTATATAAAGAAGAATGTTATTACGCTAAAATAACCGAACCTTTTACTGTTGATAATGGTACTAAAATCGACTCTACTGCTATAGTTGAACATTCAAATTTTGCAACTTATATTGATTATATTAGAGAATTTGAAGTGTACGCAGCTAATATTGGAAAAATTTATTCAGTAAAAAAAGACATAAAAATCAATAATGGTGATACGCTTGATGTAGATAAAGGGACTGAACTTTTTTATTCTTTAATAGATACTGGTCAAGAGTAAATTTATAAGAGTTGTCTAAACAACGAAAATATAAAATACGTTGGTCAATTTCCGAAAAAATATTGGCTGTGCTTTCAATCATTTCGTTTGTTTTAATTGTAACTGGTATTTTCGTTAAACATTGGAGGGAATCTGATTCAGAATCTATTCCAAAACCAGCTAAAGCCGAACAAATCAAAAATAAAAATTGGTAACATTTTTGGATTTCTACTTAAACTAAACAATTATTATCCCTTATATTAGTCGTCAAATAAAATGGGGTAAAATGAAAACATTTCAGTTAAAAGGGTTATTGCAAAATGATGGTTGGTTAGCACCTGCTTTTGTTACAGTTGATGATAATGGTGGGATTACATCAATTGATAATAAAACAACTCAAACTATTGACGAAAAATTGAATTGTTACGCAATACCTGGTTTTCAAAATGCACATTCTCATGCGTTTCAATACGCTATGGCTGGGTTGGCAGAACGACATTCAACAGCTCAAACACCAGATGATTTTTGGTCTTGGAGAGACGCTATGTACAAATTAGCACTCTCTATTTCTCCTGATGAATTAGAGTCCATTGCAACAATGTTGTACAGTGAAATGTTAAGACATGGTTATACAAATGTAACCGAATTTCATTATGTACACCACAATAAAAATGGAAAACCGTATGCTAATCTTTCCGAAATGGGAGAGCGATTAGTATCGGCAGCTAAAAATGTTGGTATTGGAATTACATTGACTCCAATTTTTTATCAAAAAGGAGGTTTTGGAAAATCGCCTACAGATGGTCAAAAACGATTCATTTCTCATACCATAGAAGATTACAATAGACTTTTAGAAGCTTCTAAAAAATCTTGTGAATATTACGAACATGCAAATACCGCAATAGGAATTCATTCAATGAGAGGAGTAGAACCGACTGATATTGTAAAAGTCGCAGTTGGAGAAGATCAAAATGTACCCTTTCATATTCATATTTCAGAACAATTAAAAGAAATTGAAGATTCAATTGATTACTTAGGACAACGTCCTGTTGAATGGTTAACTAATCATATTGAATTAAACGAACGGTTTCATTTGGTGCATGCCACACATTTAATTGATGAAGAAACATCTATATTAGCAAAATCTAAAGCAAATGTTGTATTGTGCCCATCTACTGAAGGAAATTTGGGAGATGGTATATTTCCCTTAAAAAAGTTTCAAAATTATGGAGGTCAATGGAGTATTGGCACCGACAGTCATATTGGCTTAAATCCATTTGAAGAATTGAGAATTTTAGATTATGGGCAAAGGTTAACGTCTCATAAAAGAAACACATTTTATTCTCAACAACAAGGAGATGGCGGCTTGTTTGCGATAGATATGACTTTAATAAATGGACGAAAAGCAATGAACAACTATTGTCAAGATTATTTTAAATTAGGTGAGGTGTTTAATGCTGTTTTAATGGATGCAAATTCACCATTAGTGGCGTGCAGTTCGCTCGATAATTTGATGTCAACTTTTATGTATGCAACCGACAGTTCAATGCAATTTGGCACAATAGCAAACGGAAAGCTCATAGTGAAAAATGGTGCACATAAAGATTCAGATAAAATATTATCTAATTTTATTCAAGTCATTAATACATTGAAAAATAGATAATTGATTACATTTACGTATAAAAGTTTAAATTTATGAATTTTACGGCAATTGATTTTGAAACAGCAACTTCTAAAAGAAACTCAGCTTGTTCGGTGGGGATTGTTACAGTTGAAAATGGGATTATTATAGACGAATATCATACTTTAATTCAGCCACCAAATAACGAATATAATTGGCATAACATTCAAGTGCATGGCATAACAGAACGAGATACTTTTAGCGCATTGCCATTTAACGCCGTTTATCCTGAAATAAAAAAAAGACTCAAAGGCCGTAAAGTAATCGCTCATAATGAATCTTTTGATCGGAATGTGTTAACCAAATCTATGTTAGAATTTGGTATTGATTATTCAGATATTGAATTGCCAGAAAAATGGGAATGTACAATGAAAATATATAAAGCCAAAGGCTATAAACCTGCTAAGTTAAATGTATGTTGTGCAAGGCACGGGATTGAATTACAACATCATGATGCGCTGTCTGATGCACGAGCATGTGCTCAATTATTTATCATTTCAAATCAATAGTGTTTTTGATATGAAAAATTTTAAAGTACTAATATTTAGCACTGTCATTTTGTGGGTTGGAGTAGTGTTACTCTCATCAAAAATTGTAAATCAACTCAATCAATACAAAGTAAATAAAGAACAAATTGCTGAGGTATTAAATTTTGAAAATAGATTATTAGATGCTGGTGAATATGTTGGTGACTTTTTGTCTTTTTTTGATACCGGAGATGAAAAAATTACAACTTGGGATAAACTCAGAAAAAAAGCTGATGTTCAATATGAATTGGCTTTAAAAATGGGATTTTTATTGGTCGTTTTGGTTTTGATTTATCTGCTGACTAACTATTTTACCTATCAATCAACAATCGAAAAAGAAAGGGTGTTGGGAATTGTTTTTGTGTTTGCGGCACTGTCTTTTTTATTTTTGGGATTACAAACCCCGTTTTTAGAAGTTGAAGCGTATAATATTGACTTAAAATTAACGAGTGGTATATTTGACGGGCTCAGTAAAACTTTTGATGGCAGAACCTATTATTTATACCAAAATAAATCGGTATTTCAATTAATAACACTGTTGTTTGAAGGCGGTAATATATTAGTTGGATTATGTTTGGTTTTATTTAGTATAGTTTTTCCATTAGTAAAATTATTTGCATCATTATTTGCGTGCCTTAAACCAAATACAAAAGTAGCACAGCAGTCAATAAAAGTTATTCATAAATTAGGAAAATGGAGTATGGCAGATGTATTTATTAGTGCGGTTTTTTTAGCCGTTTTTTCATTTGCAAATATGAATGTTGGAGTTGATACTGCTTCTAAAACCTTAATTGGATATTACTTCTTTTTAGCTTTTGTATTTTTTTCGATTGTTTCGGGTACTTTTTTAAAAGCTGTTGTAAAATCAAAGTAAATAAAGATTTAATTCAATTTCATCTTAAGCCACGTTATAAAGCATGGTCATGCTTATGCATGGAGTAGAACACGAATAGGAGGTTGGTCAGTGGCACAAATGAAGAACGAATTCATGAGTACAAATAAAGATAAAAAAAAAACGAACTAAAGCCCAATTCTAATCACTACCATTACTGTAAAACACCTAAAATTGAAAGGGTATATTAGTTTAAAAGATTACTATTTAAAAGTTAAACCGATAGCTATCGGTTCAAGTTAACGAACTGCCACATACGAGACCCGTATGTGTGGTGGTGTGAGAGGCGCACTCCGACTATTTTAGTCGGAGCCGTCTACTCGATTGTACCCAGTTTTTTTTCTTTTTATTATTTCAAATATTCCTAAAGTCAGTATCGCAATTATTATTCCTTGTATAAATAATATTCCAATTCCGTACGATATTGATTCCATAAGTCCAGCGTTTCCATTTTCAGTTTGATAGTCTCTATGGAAGCTTGTTGTAATTATTACAAAACGTTCAAAATACATTCCACTTTTCATTCCGAACGCAACTAAAAGAACATACCAAAATTTTGATGCTAATTTTTTAATAAATAAAGTCAGAGGTAAAATTAAAGCAGACAATAACATTATCCAATAAGCCCACCAATAGGGTCCAGTTGCACGATTAATAAAGGCGTGTTCATCTGGGTTTATAGCCATTCCAATCAGATAAAAAGTAAAGGTAACTATCGTATAAATAATGATTGCCCAACGAATTAAATTCAGAATTTTTTTCGTTTCAAATCGGTTTTTGAAAATCAGTTCGACAAGCATTAGTGTCAGAATTATTGGAATCAAACAGTGAATCAGATTCGCATCAACTATTTCAATAATCCTTTTATATAATTCCATTTTTTATTTTTCGTTGGTAGCTCGTCAAATTGGGTACAACGGTTGGTATAAGAATAGTAAGGGATTAAAAAACACTTACTTTCAAATTTGGCGGACTTTGTTAATATTAACCAACTTTGGGTTTGGCACTTAACCCTTATTATTTTTATACATTGTTGTACCCAGTTATTTTTTCATTTCTTTCAAAAATCTAGTTATTTCACTTGGTTCTGCACGGTTTCTATAATCTGCATCTAAAAACGCATATTCAATTTTACCATCTGTATTAATAATATAAGTTGCAGCCAATGGTAATTCGTTGCTTGTGTCTCCGTTATGTGAATTTAGTTTAAATTTTTCATTATATTTTTTTGCTACATCTTCGGTGAGTTTAAATACTACACCATATTCTTTGGCAATTTTATTATGAATATCACTTAATACTTCAAATTCTAAATCGTGTTTTTCTGATGTATTTATTGATTCATCTGGTAATTCTGGAGTTAAAGCCAGTAGATTTGCTCCTTCTGCTTTAAAATTTGGCAATTCTTCTTGTAAATAGTGTAGAGTAAGGTTACAATAAGGACACCAACCACCTCTGTACCATATTAGTACAACTGGACCTTTTTCTAAATAACTTTTTAAAGAAATAGTTTCGCCAAGTGCATTTTTAAGTTTGAAATTTGGTGCTATATCTCCAACATTTTTAGCAGATTCTAATATACCGCTATTTATTACTGCATCTAAACCTTCTTTATATTTTTTTTTAGTTGTAGAATCAGCTTTTTTGTTAAAATTCACTTTGCGTTGTTCTAATTCTGAGGCTAAAGTTGTCTTTTGTTCTTCTTTCATTTTTGGATTGTTTAATGATGTATTGTTGTCTGTTTTATTTGAATTGTTTTTACAGCTTATAGCAAGTAAAAGGATTGTACATATTGTTAAAAGTGTTTTTAAATTCATAGTTATTATTTTTTAAATGTTGTTAATTTATTGTATAAAGTAGAATTGTTTTTTATTATTATAATGTTGATAGCCGAGAAAATAACTACTGCAGTAGCTATATAAACTAATAACCATTTTGGTTCTACTCTCAATAGAA
>Ga0316208_1001317_pt1 | contig 23935 bp, 17 predicted proteins | sample 3monopyrite_MG_FD_204944 | JGI IMG/M metagenome (GOLD analysis project Ga0316208, IMG submission 204944) | Microbial mat bacterial communities from mineral coupon in-situ incubated in ocean water Damariscotta River, Maine, United States -... | ecosystem: Environmental > Aquatic > Marine >... | reverse complement strand
GACGCGGAAATCGCCGCCAAGGCGGTGCGACTCGCGGGTTCCTCGGTTCGGCCCATCCTGTGTGTCGGCGAGACCCTCGACGAGCGCGAGAATGACGCAACCCTCGACGTGGTTCGCCGGCAACTCGGAGCTGTTCTCGACGCCCTGGAGACGGCTTTTGCCGGTCAGGATGGGCTCGGCGACCAGTTGGTGGTAGCCTACGAGCCCGTCTGGGCCATCGGCACGGGTCGCACTGCGACGCCCGAAATCGCTCAGGACGTTCATTCCGCCCTCCGACAGACCTTGATCGAACGCCAAGGCGAAGCCGGGACGCGGATACGCCTGCTTTATGGCGGCTCAGTGAAGCCGTCGAATGCGAGAGAACTCCTCTCGCAGCCCGACATCAATGGAGCCCTCGTGGGCGGAGCCAGCCTCGACGCAGAGGACTTCTCCCAGATCGTGCTCGCAAGCCTCAACTGACCGGCCCAAACGGCCGCTCGGCACATCACAACACATCGGAGAAATCGTGGAGACTTTCGTCTACGCCCTTCATTTCATCGTCTGCCTGGTTCTGATCGGCGTCGTCCTGCTCCAGCGCGGTAAGGGCGCTGACCTGGGCGCGAGCCTCGGTGGTGGCGGCGCGAACACGATCTTCGGCAGCCGCGGCGCCGGCAACTTCCTCACGAAGATCACGACCGCCAGCGCGATCATCTTCATGGGTACTTCCCTCAGCCTCGCCTACCTCGGCTACCAGGCGTCGGACATCCAGCTCTTCGATACCGACCAGCCCTTCGATGCCCCGATTGAGGGCCTGCCGGAGTCGGCAGCAGGTCTGCAGGAAATTCCCCAAGAGACCGGCGGGTTGGTTGAAATCCCCTCTCCCGATGCGACCGAAGCGGGCATGGAAGCCGCTTCAGAGGCCGTCGAAGAAGCCACGGAATAAGCGCATCGATCGGCACGAAACCCTGTGCGGGTTCGTTTCCGTTCGTTATGATGCGCGCCCCGGTGCGGCGGTGGCGGAATTGGTAGACGCGCCAGCTTGAGGGGCTGGTGGGCTTCGGCCCGTGGAAGTTCGAGTCTTCTTCGCCGCACCACTTTTACAACTCCAGGGAGCGTCTTGAGTTCGCGGGTTCTTTCCGCTGGGAGCTCGGCGCATCGCCTACCTGGGATGGGTGCTTCTCGGAGAGGGGTGCGTGTTGGCGGCGACACGGCTTCCCGGATATCTGCTCGCAGGGCGCGAGCGACGAGCCTAGTGGGCTGCGGAATGATCGTCCGACCACCCTAGGTTCTATTGACGCGAGCCCAATGTTCGCGCGCGATCGGACTTCAGGAATCCCCACAGCGCAGCGATCTCACTATCCCTCAGCGCTGCGAATGCCGGCCAAGGCATGTAGTCACGATCGAGCACTCTTCCCTGCGGTGTCGTTCCGTGCCGCATCGCCGCGTCGAAATCATCAAGGGTCCACCCCTGTAACGCGCCCGCCCCGACCAGGGCCGGCGGCTCGGGCTCGCCCGGAAGCGCCATCGGATGCAGTCCCCCTCTGAGGTCGGCGCGGTGACACACCCGGCAGTTCCCGATCTCCGCCAGATAGGCCCCCAACTCCGCAATCGGCGCATCGCCCGCGTTTGATCGATCTTGCGCCTCTTCGACACCCCCACTGTGTGCCGAAAACACATCCTCAACCTGCCCGAACGCAATCAGCATCCGGGACAACCAACCGGGCGAGCGTTTCCTGGGAACGCGATCGATCGGAGGCACGGCCAATACGTAGTCGACGATCGCATCCAGATCATCCGAAGTGAGATGCACGAGATGCTTCGAGGGCATCAACACGAGCGTGGTTCTGTCCGGCCGAAGTCCGTAGCGAATCGCGTTCTCCCAATCCTGTCTCGTATACCGATTGGCGATGCCGCCTCTTCCACGGGTCAGATTGCTCGAGTCGACTCGACCGATGAGGGGCACGTCAGCGATCACCCGCCCGCCCAGATCAGAGCCGTGACAAAACTGACATTGAGCAACCGCAGTGACGAGATGGCGTCCGCGGCTGGTCTCCCGGACTCGGCTCGCCATCACGATTGGCTCAGGGGCTGAGACACTTGGAATCGGAGCCGGATACCGTCGGTCCAGCTTCCACTCGCTTGCGAAGTAGATCCAACACATCGTGAGCACGGCGAATATCAAGAACGACCCGGCCGCTCTCTTTCCTAAGCGGTGATTTCCCTCGCACATCGAGGCCCCTTCAACGGATTCTCTTCGATCGGCCCCCGCCCGTCCCTGTTAGTGGTCTTCGCTCCCAGAAGATGAGAACTGCGCAACTGCATCCATCGCATAGTGATCGTCCGCTTCCATATACATCGACGCCGAGACCGCACGTGCGCCGAAGCGCATCTTCTCGAGACCTGCGCCCAACCCAAATCGGATACTTCGCTTACCCAATGCCCGAGCCCGGTTTACTACCGAACGCAGCATCTGGCGATAGAGCCCCGCCCCCTCGACATGCACATAATCCATTCCGAGAAAGACCGGTGCGTAAGCGGATTGGCGCGTGTACGCGAATCCAAAGCCGACGACTTCGCCATCCGGCTGACCGGCGAGGCGAAAGAGAGAGAGCTCCCAGCCGGGTGCCGCAATCAGCTCTGCGATCAGCGCGAGCGGAAGCGGAAACGTGTTGATCTCAAGACTTCGTGTCTGAACGTTCTGATACAGCGCTTGAAGCCGATCTAGATCCACGCGCTTATCCAGATCACCCCCAGTCTCGTCCGAGATGATCTCGATCTCGAACGCGTCATTGAAGGGTTGAACCTGGCGGCGCTGGTGATGACGCTGTCGCTGGGTGAGATTCGACATCAGCTCATCATCGTTGGCGCAGACATCGGCTAGCACCCAGCTCTCGGGCGCCGGGGCCCGCAGGAAGCCCTCCTCCTCGAGAACGGTTCGAAGGTCCATCGAGGAATCCGGAATCTCACGGATGACGCGGACATCGCATCGAAGCAGCGCAGCATCCCGACGAACCGCATCGAGCAAGAGCCGAATCGCCAATCGCGACAATGCCGATGACGGATCGTCTCGCAGCCAAAGGTGTTCTCCCTCGGAGAGCAGACTCCCCATCGCAAACACCCGTTGCGTGAGAAAGTGAGGTTCCGACTCACGGCGTCGCTCAACTGCGCGAGAAACGTCGGCGCTCGAGAGCATGTCGCCTTTCCAGAGTGCGGCGGTGAAACACGTCGCAAGGACAGGGGCACCCGTGGTATCCCGCACGATGTAGTAACGGAAATCCCAATGATCTTGAGCGTCGGTCGCTCGGCCGAAGACCGACTCCATCACGCGCAGCGCGCTCGATCCGAAACACGAGACCTCGCGGTGCAGCAGGTCCCACTCGTGGGCAGTCAACTTATCGATCGAGTCTGCACACTCAAGAACCAGTGACTCAGTATCCCGCTCCGTTGGCTTCACTCTCGCGGATCGCTGCTCGGGCAGGTCGAACTTGAATATCCGACTCACCTCTTGCGGAGATGTCCCCGCGTCCGCCAGGGCAGGCTCCCAATGGCGTGCGATGGACTCGACGAGACGTTCGATGTCGTCGAAGCTCTGGTGTCTTGTCAGCAGGAACCGCCCCCCACTTCGGCGAACCGGCACCGCCGGAAACTGGGCTGGATTGATAAAGAACCCATCCGCGGCCAAACGCTGACAGAGACTGTGTGCGGCTTTGATCGGCCCCACCGGAACGAAGCCCACGGGGGTGTCCGCAGATGACGTCATGGGGAGTGCGCAGGTCTCCGCAACTTGATTTCGATGTTCCATTCGCAGCCTGAGATCCTCCTGCAGCGAACCTATTTCAGGCGAGAGATGGATCTTCGCCGAGGCGATTGCTGCCCCGAGGACGGCCGGCTGAAGCGGTCCGCCAAAAATCAGGGTTGGGCCGTACCGGGAAACCAGCGTGCGCTCTTCGTCGTCCGGAACAACAAGCACCCCTCCCCCCGTCCCAAAGCCCTTCGCAAGACCGGAGGTCAGAACCATGCGCGGGTGCAGTCCCATCGCATCCAGAATGCTCCCCGCACCATGAGTCCCGCACCAACTCATCCCATGAGCGTCGTCGACGTAGAATCTCATCTGATCGTGGCGATCGAGCATCGCCGAAATCTCGTCCGTGGGCGCCAGCCTGCCGGTCATGCTGTGAACACCGTCCGCCATGTACCACACCTGCCGGTGTTTCTTGGCGAGCTCACGTACGCGGCGTTCAATTCGACCGAGTCCATTATGCGGCACGATTTCAACATGAACGCCGTCCGCCTTCACGACCCGGCAGGCCATCTGCACACTCGCATGCACTTGATGATCGAGAATGACCGCATCATCCGATCCGACCAGAATCGGAATCGCAGACAGATGACCTAACGTCGTCGTAGGCGCTACGACGACCGGATTTCCGAAGATCTGAGCAAGCTGTTGCTCGAAGATCTCGTATAGCGGCGAGGAAACGTAGGTCCGAGACGACGAAACCTGAATTCCGTGGTGGTGGATTGCCTCGACGGCTGCACCGATGAGACGAGGATCTACTTCAAGGCCTAAATAACTACATGATGCGAAGTTGAGCATACGACGCCCAGCGATCGTGACGTTGTGCCCATCAAACTGCGCGTCCTCTGCACGACATCCAACGACACCCGCAGAGTAGGACTCGCGTCCTACTTGCGCGATGAGTTCAATCCGACCTTGCTTGCTCCGCATAACGTGAACTCCGCCTTATTCATGCTCACATCCGTGATGTGGAACACACGATTCCCGACGTTCATCGGAGTGACCTGAAACTTCTTGAGGCGAACTCACTTGAAAACGAGTCACCCACAAATTCTGACACTTTCTAGTGACACGCGGCAGATGCGCAAAAGCGAGCTAGACTAATTCTCGTAGTGAGTCGCGAATCGAAGCTGGGGGGCTAAGATGAATGGCGCTTCCGCAAAATTGCTAGACATCCTCTTCGTCGCTGCATCAGGGCGAGGGCTTGATCTCGGTGCGCTTACGGAGGGTCTCGATATAGACCCCTCCGTTCGATTCGGTGCATTCGCGCGGATCGATTGGGATAGCATCGCGCTGATCTGCGATCGGCTTGCGAAGCTTCTCGAAACGAATGAAGCGGTCATCGAACTGGGTGAATCCATTGCCCCGTCTGAGCAGCTGAGAGTCCTACGCCTACTCGGGCACGCAGTCCCCGAACCCCGCGACCTCTATACCATTGGCACGCGGTGGCTGGGTCCCGCGGTGCTGCCCATGATCGAAGGCACGGTTGAGCAACGGCAAGACGGCGTCATCATTCAGCGACTCACGCTTTTTGAAGGGCATCGCCCCTGCCCCGCCGTCTTCCTCCTCTTCGGCGGTTTTTTCCGAACGTCTCCTGTGGCCTGGGGAAACCCGCCCGCGAAAGTCGACGTCCAACTCGATCCGCGAGGCGCGACGTACTTCATCCGCGCCGAGCGGCGGAAGCCGAACTTGCTCACTCGGATGCTCAACCGGGCACGAACCCGCGCCGCCTTCCAGGGCGTCCTTGAGGAGCTCGAGTCCCAGCGGTCAGACATCGCCGACAGCTACAGGCAAGTACACGCGTCGCGTGATCAGATCGCCGCACAAGCCGCAGAGCTCGAGAAGGTCAATGCGATCGGTCGCGAGCTCTCGCGACATATCGACCTCCATCGCGTCGCCGATGTACTCACCAATCTACTCCACGAAGATCTCGGCTTTCGGGGGACTCTGCTCGAGCTCGACCTCCTGCCCGAGCCGAGTACGAGTACTCCCGATGTGCCTCCCGGCACGCCCGAGATGCGCACCGTCTTCCGCCGCAACGCCGGCGACCTCGACGGCCGTCCATTGCGTCTCTACTCGCTGGAATCGGCGTCCGGCTCGATCGGCACGCTCACAGTGTGGGGCACGCAACGAGGCCAGACTCGGTCGACGACCGCTTCATCCACCTCTAGTTCACCGAACGCCGCGGCGCTCGCCAACGAATCTGTGCGGCAACAGGATCACTCGACGGCCCTTCTTGAACGACTGGTCCCCTGGATCTCGATGGCGCTCGATAATGCGCGCGCCTATCGCCAGCTGGAGATCCATGCGGACGACTTGCAGGAGCGCGTCGAAGAACGGACCGCGCGCCTACTCAGTGCAAACCATCATCTCGTGCGGGAAATCGATGAACGCAAGCGCGCGACCGACGCCCTCATCGAATCGGAAGCGCAGCTTCGCGCATCCGAAAGACTTGCCTCGGTCGGTACCCTCGCCGCGGGCATCGCCCACGAGATCAACAACCCCATCGGGGCGATCCTGGCGGCCGCGCAATTCGCCCAGGTCCTGGATGACCGTTCGGATGCGATCGAGGACGATCGACAGGAAATCCGTCGAGCGCTTGACGACATCGTTACCGAATCCCGACGATGCGGTGAGATTGTTCGGAGCGTCCTGCAGTTTTCCCGCGACGAGCGCACCGAAAAGTGGGCGTGCGTGCTCGGCGATACGATCCGCCGAGCGGTTCAACTCACGACCTCGACCGCACGTGAAGCTGACTCAAGAATCACGGTCACGATTCCAGACAAGCCAATCTGGGCACAGATCAATCCGATCCAGATTGAGCAAGCGATCGTCAATCTCGTACGCAATGCACTCGAGGCAGGGAGTCGTCACGTCCGTGTCGCGCTCGAACTGCACGGGGAGCAGCAGATCGCGATGATCGAGGTTCGGGACGACGGGCCCGGCGTCCCAAACGACGACCGCATGAGGGTCTTCGAGCCGTTCTTCACGACGAAGCGCGATGCGGGCGGGACCGGACTCGGCCTAAGCGTCGTCCACGGCATCGCAACGGAACATGCGGGCACGCTCAAGATCGAATCCGCTCCCGGAGGCGGAGCCGCCGCACTCCTCGAACTTCCCGCGATCCCGACGCCGGCGGTGGCCTACGAAGATTCGCGGGAAAAGGACTCGGCGAAGATCGAAGACCGCGGTGGATTCGAGCCGGAAGAGCGTTAGGTCTGCCGGATCGCGGGCCCTGATGGGGATCTCAGCCGACGCTTCCACCGACGGCACGAAGTGCTGGACCGCGAGCCGCTGCGACACTCAGCAATTCCGCAACTTCACGATCGACCGCATCGCGCAGGTCTCGGATATCCGACACGATATCCGGGTCACAGTTGAAGGCGAAGAAGAGCGAGCCGCTATAACTCAAAACCGAAATGCCCAACCCGGAAGAATCCTGAAGCGGCAGGATCCCATAACATTCCGCGAGTTGTGCACCGTCGAGATAGAGCGGGTTCTGGGGGCCCGGGCTCTGCAGAATTGCGAGCTGGCCGACGTCGATGTGCTTCAAAGCGCGCGCGCCGATCGAGAAGAGCCGTCCCGCGCTCCATTCGTCCCCTGCGGAGAGTTCTTCCCCGGAAGCGAGATCCGCTTCGTGTCGAATCTTTCGCGTCTGCTCGCTCAAGGTCGCCTGACGCCCCTCACCCGTCGCTTCCCAGACGGGAAGCTCGATGACCCAAGGCTCCGCTTCCTCACCTGTGGCGTCGAGAATCGGCGTCACAGCACGAAGATCCACGGAGGCGGGGTTTACCCGCATCCCTTCGACGAATTGGCGCAGAGCACCAGTCAGAATCGTCAGCACGACGTCGTGCACCGTCCCGCCAATCGCCTGACGAATCGACTGGATGGATTCGAGGTCGACTTCCTGTACGGCGTAGGCGCGATGCGGACTTAGGTTGCCATCGAAGGGCGACTCCCCCGCTGGACGAAGTTCGTATCCCATGACTTTGAGCATCTCTGACGCGCGCTGCCGAAACTCCTTGCGCGCACGCCCGGGCGTCCGAAAGAGATCCATCGCACGACCGAGAGCCCGCCGCGAGGGGCTCCAGCGTCCCAGTACCTCTTGACTGAAGAGCTCCACCGGCGACGGGGCCGGCCGCGAAGAATGCCGGCCCGGCTTCGGCGTGACTTCCTGCTCATTCGCCGAGAGCAGTGAACGAAGGAGATCCGCGCCTTCCAGATGCGCGAGCGCCTTGTGCATCTTGAGGACGAGCGCGAAGCGTCCACCCTCCAGACCTTCGATCACCCAGCAATCCCAAAGCGGGCGCGAGCGGTCGAGTCGCGTTGCGGCGATTCGCGAGGCCGTGCGACAAAGCTGGTCATGATTACCGGGCCGCGGAAGACTCGACTGTCGCAGATGATAGTCGAGGTTGAATTCTTGATCGTCGACCCAGACCGGATGGCCTTCGACGGGAACCCGTCGCAGTTTCGTACGGAGTCGCGGCAACTCGGGCAGACGAGCCTCGACAATTTCGCGGATACGTGCGAAGTCGATCCCGCCCTCTCCCGTCGCAAGCGGGCCCGCCTCGAAGACCAGGATCATCGCCGTATGCGCGCGTTTGCGGGAGCCTTCTGCTTCCAGATAGGCCGCACTCTCTGCTGAAAGTCGCTCGTAGTAGACACGTGCCAAGATCGTTCACCCCTCATCCGCCCGAGCCCACGCTCAGGAACCCGCAACTAACTCGCTTCGCGCGCCTGTTTGTCCGTCGCGTCTGTCGCAAATGGCGCTTCGCCCGGCGCGAAGAGATGCTCCGCCGCAACGTTGCGCAAGAAGGGCTTGAGCTCTCCCTTCATGGACGCCAATACATGTCCCGAGGACATCCATTCGATCGTCGGCTTGCCCCAATGTCGCCACAGCGCGCGCGCCTGATCCGGTCGCGCCACGCGATCCGCCACGCCCGCGTAGATATAACGCGCATCGTGGGGAACCTTCGGCTCGAAGGTCAGGGGCGAAACCGGATGCGTCACCTCATAGACGAGCGGCCAATCCTGCTGCAGATCGCCGCCGTACGCTTCGTAGGCCCACGGCTCGTTGTCCCGTGCTAGCGACGTGAAGTCGACCGCAGGAATCCCGGCGACAACACAAGCGAGGTCATCGATGAACGCCGAGGCGAGCGATACGGTGTATCCACCGAGAGAGATGCCGTAGAGACCCACCGGCGCTTCGCTGCGACTCCGGATCCAACCGACCATGCGGCGGATGTCCCAGATCGCCTGACTGAACATGTGCAGCACGTTCGCGAATTCGGGCTGAAGCAGCCCCCCGCCGCTAAAGCGCGTGCTCGATCGCGGTCCGTGCAGCGGCAACACGGGCATCAACACGTTCAGCCCGAGCTCGTTATGCAGCCAATCCGCCCCGAGTCCATGAATGTTCGACGTCGGCTGCCCCATGCTAAAGCCGTGGGTACATACAATCCAAGGACGATCGCCGCCCTTATGCTCCATGATGTAGGCAGCAGCGGTTCCGTTGTCAGCGTGGGAGAGCCAGCGCTCCCGACCGGGTTCCCCAGCATGCGGCTCGTACTCACTTTCAAAAAGCATCTCGACGTAGTCGGTGCTTCCGCGTATGCCTGTGGCCTTTCGCGGCGTGAGCTGCGGAGCACGCAGTGGCGGCGGTGTCTGATGGTATCCAGCCGGATCAGCGTACCAGCCGTTGCTCTCGATGAAATCGCGCATCGCCAGCAGTTCTTGATGCCCGCGGCGGACCTTCTGTGGGTCAGGTACTCCGACCAGCAACCCAACGAGCAGGGAAAAGCTCCCGTCGATGATCGTTTCCGCGACCAGCCCGGCGTTCGGCTCGACCGCCGGCACGTCTCGGTAGCGCTGTTCGCGCCGCATCACGGCGCGGGTGTCCTCGACCATCGCGGCGATCTCGATCGCGGGGGCCGTCAGCCATCGAATAAGACTGCTCATCCTACCTCCCGAATCGCCACATCATTCTTGCAGAGCATCCGAACGAGCCGCGCGATCAACCTCTCGGCGATCGCGTCCGCACTCTCTTCGCCGTTCTCAATCGCACTCACGACCTGGACCCTCGTCATGGCGCGCAACATCAACGCCATTTCCGCTGGATCATCGGCATGGAACACGCCGGACTCGATCCCCGACTCGAGCATTTCGACGTGCGTCTTCTGCCCGGCATCCCAAAGCGCCGCGGCAACTTCGCCCGTCGGACGCATCGCCCATGAAGTCTGGCTGCGGACGTGGATCCGAGACCAATCCTTGTGCTCGAAGAGGTAGGTCACAAAGGCACGGGTGCCGTCGACGAGCTGACCGATCGGGTCCTGCGCAGCGCTATGGGCGCTCGCGACCGCTTCGAACATCTCGCGACCCCGCACGAGCATGATGGCGTCGTAGAGATCCTGCTTGCCTGGAAAGCTCGCGTAGACCGTCTTCAGAGAGACACCGGCCTCGGATGCGATTTCTTGCATCGTCGCATTCTCAAAACCCCTCTCGCCAAAGATGAATTCGGCCGACTCGAAGATCAGGTCCTGGTACATGCGCGCGCGCGCGTCTTCAAGACGGCTCGGCGTTGATTTCTTTTTTGGCAAATCGAAAGTCCCCCCAGATCACGAAGCAGCGTTCGGCCGAGACCGTGGTTTCTTGAACCCGGGCCTCAATGGCATCGCTCCGATGAACGTCTGCAACATTGAAACTGTCACTGAATTCTTGAAAATTCGCCATCGTTTTACGGAAATTCATTGCAACATTTTGGAAAATGGATATTTTCCTCGCTGCACATCAATGATTTCGCGACTCACAGGCAGCTCAGACGATGAGCGCCCGCACTGGAGACCGGCATGCAGCAACTTACCCCTCAGGACGCCGTATTTCTCTCGATCGAAACCCCCGAGCTTCCGGCGCATATCGGCGGCCTCGCCTTTCTGGCACCGACCGAGGGGATCGACTTCAGCTACGACCATTTCGTCGAATTCGTACGCGAACGACTCGGCCCCATCGAGCGCTTCTCCTGGCAGCTGCAAGAAGTGCCCTTTGGGCTCGATCGCCCTTACTGGGTGACGCGCGAGAATTTCGATCCGGCGGACCACATCCACTCGATCCGGATTCCTGCCCCCTACTCCCCGGAAGCGCTCAGTAAGTTGGTCGGTCGAATCTTCGAACGCCCGATGGACCGCTCGCGACCGCTTTGGGACATGGTCCTCATCGAAGGCCTGCCCGGCGGGCGTTTTGTGATGCTCTGGCGGATGCACCACTGCCTGATGGATGGTGCCTCTGGGGCCAATCTGAGCGAGCAGCTCTTCGATCTATCCGCGGATGCCACGCGCCCCGCGCCCGCCGAAATCGTCGACCAGGCGAGCGCGACTACGCATGTCGAAGATCGTGACGTCGCGATTCGCGCTGCCCGCAACGCGGCAACGCTTCCACTGAAGCAGTCGAAATACCTCCGCACGGCACTCAAGGGGCTCTTCGAAAAGAAGACACCCGAGGAAGCCTCGGCCGAGACCACACTCGCGCCCGCTGCTCCCTGGAATGGTGTCGTCGGCGGCCATCGCGGCCTCGCCTGGTCCTCCGTCCCCTTCGAAGATGTGAAGCGCATCAAGAATACCCTCGGCGTCACGGTCAACGACGTCGTACTCGGCATTACCGGCGGTGCCATCCGCGGGTACCTACAGGAACAGGGCAGCCTTCCGGAATCGTCCCTCGTCGCCTCAGTCCCCTGCTCGATGCGCACGGCGGATGACACGTCCCTCGGCAATCAGATTCGCGAGATGCCCATCTCCTGGGCGACCGACATCGAGGATCCGATCGAACGGGTCATGTCGATCCACGAATCGTCCAAGAAGGCCAAGCAACAGGTTCGCGACGGTGCGTCTTTCGACTTCATCGGCATGATGAGCGAGTCGCTTCTCCCGGGAGCGCTCAGCCTCTTTATGCGCGGTGCTGCGATGGCCGGCGAGAAGATGCCTTTGCCGGCCAATGCGGTCGTCTCGAATGTCCCGATGGCGCCCTTCCCGCTCTTCTGCGCCGGCGCACGCATCGAACAAGTCGTGCCGATCTCTCTCCTCGCACCGACCCAGGGCCTCAACATCACGGTCCTGAGCTACGACGGTCAACTTCACTTCGGCCTCGTCCACGACCCGAAGCTCGTCCCGCATGCCTGGGACCTCGCGGGACGCGTCGCCAAGAGCCTGATCGATCTGCAGGAAGCCGTCGATCATGAGCTCGACGCGGATCCGATCCTCTAGCGACGACCTGGAACAATCTGAATCGAACAGGACCGAAGGCCTGAAAGGCGCGCCGCCCGGTGCGCCGTCGAGTGCCCAACGCATGTAGCCGCGAAGACCCCGCCGAATCCGGCGCCGTCACGCCCCCTCCCGTCTTTGCGCGCCCCAATCGGCGAGCGCAGCAGGACGCTACGGCTCAGCGCTCGACCAGCCCTTCGCCCCGTTCGAGACTTCGCTCGATCCAGCGCCGATAGAGTTCCTCAGGATGCGCGCCGACGATGACCGCTTCGTTGTCGATGCGTCGAATGGCGGGAACGCCCGTCGCGCCGAGTTCCTGCGCCTCTTTGTGCTCCTGCAGGATCTCCGCTTCGACCTCGTCGAGATGGGCGACTTCGAAGCCCGCCGCGGCCAGCCCGAGTTCATCCCAAAGTTCGCGTAGAACCGTGTAGGAAGAGATGTCGCGGTTCTCGCTGAAATAGGCCTGCATCAGGCGGGGATGAATTGCAGCGAACGCCTCGGGCCCAATCCGCGCGGCCGCCTTCGCGACGCGATGCGCCGGGATGCTATGCGTCGGCGGCGACTCGTCGGAATCCCAGACGCGGAATTCGCCGGCATCGGGATCCGCGCCCACGACCTGCCACTTTTCCGTGTAGCGGCGGAACTTCTCGACGTCGCGATCCGCTTTTGCGTGGGGCCTAAGGAGATAACTCCGCCACTCGATGCGAATCTCGTCGCGGAACTCCTCCGCCAACCTTTCGAGACGACGCGACGCGTTCCAGCACCAGGGGCAGAGATAATCGGACCACGCGATGAACTGAACGACCTTCGTCATACGAGACCCTCGGCTCCCGCGTTCAGGAACGGCCTTGAAACTGCCCGTATCCGCCCTTGAAGAAGAGCAGCGGCTCGCCCTCGCGCACGTGCGCCTCTTCGATTTGCCCCACACAGAGCACGTGATCCCCTGCGTCATGGACGGCAACGAGTCGGCAATCGAGGTTGACAAGGGCATCGGAGAGCAGCGGCGCACCGGTTGGCCCCGCGAAAGTCTCAACGCCTTCGAAACGCTTGAACTCATCCTTCTTGGACGCGAATTTATTCGACAGCGCGTCCTGATCGACGCGAAGCACGTTCACGCCGAAGCATTGGCCCTCTTCGATCATCTTCGTCGTATTCGACGTCTTTGAAGCGCAAACGAGTGCGAGCGGCGGATCGAGCGAAGCACCACTGAAATCCGAGACGGTCATGCCGTGAATATCATCACCTGCGCGCGAGGTAATGATCGTCACGCCGCTCGGCCAGGCGCCCATCGCGGCGCGGAATTCATCTGCATTGATCGGCATGCTCGTCCCTTTTTCTTTTCGAGGTACGCGCGCGATCTCTTTGCGCGCGCGGCGGAGCCTACCACGAAGCCGTCCCGTCGCGCAGGTTCACGAAGGCTTGCGTCCCTGCAGAAATCCGAGCACGTAGGGCCCCACCACGTCGAGCGGACGGATCCCTGGTGCGAGCTCCGCTGCCAGTCCGTAGAGCAGTGAAAAGGCGCGGCCCCATGAGACCAGACCATCAGGAAGGCGGAAGCTCTTCAGCATCCACATATGGCCGCGCATCTTGGCGAAGTAGTCCCCAAAATCGAGCTCCGTCAATTCCGCCGGCGTCAGATTGAAATACTCCGGGTCCATCGAGATCTTCGCGAGCGCCCGAGCCGGTTCGCGATCCTCCTCCCGAAGAATCCCGACCTGAATCATGCTTTCGACCCACAGCTCCTCGTTCCGGGTCACCGCCGCGAGCACGTTCTGCCGGATGCCATCCATGATCTCGGGCTCGATCGCCTGATTCATGCCGAAGTCGATAATCGCGACACGTCCCTCGAGATCAACGAGCAGATTGCCCGGATGCGGATCACAATGGAAGAAGTAGTCGCGAAACATCTGATGCAGAAACGCACGGGTCGCCGTCTCGACGACTTCGTTCAGGTCCACGCCCCGCGCTTCGAGGCGCTCGCGATCGTTGATCTTGTCGCCTTCGATGAACTCCATCGTCAGCACGCGCTCGCCGGTGGTCTCCCAATCGATCCGGGGGATCCGCAATTTCTCGAAGAGTTCGGCATCCTGCGCAAGATTTTCACGTACCCGATCCGCCGCCTTGCCCTCCGCCCGGTAATCCATCTCGCCCCGGATTGACTCCGCAATCTGCGCGTGGATCGACATCAGATCCGGTGGGACGAAGGGATTGAAGAGCCACAGTGCGACCTTCGCCATGCGCAGATCAACACGAACAGACCGCTCAACCCCCGGATAGAGTACTTTGACCGCAACGACGCGACCGGCATGGTCGACGGCACGATGCACCTGACCGAGACTCGCGGACGCAACCGGCTCGCGTTCAATTTTCGCAAAGAGCGCATCCGGCTCCGCTCCGAGGTCTTCGCGAATCTGATGCGCGACTTCGTCGAAGGGATGCGGCGGCACGCGATCCTGCAGTCGAACGAGTTCCTGGGTCATCGCTTCCGGGATCACATCGACCCGCAGACTCGCCACCTGTCCCAGCTTGATCAGCCCGCCACGGAATCGCGACGCGATATCGACGAAGCGCGCGGCGAACGCCGCATAACGTGCGGTCAACCAGTCGTCGTCGCGCGTTAGCCATCCTCGACGGACGAGACGATTGACGAAATAGACCCAGGCCCCATGGGCGATCAGGGTCGAGAGCACGAGTCCCCGCCCGACGAGTGAAAACGTCGAGGGACCCATCGCTTGATTCATGAGAGTTTCAGCTTTCCGAGACCGACTCGAGCGGTGCCATCGGCTCTTCCTCGGAGACGGTAGCGACATCGTCGGGCGCGGGCGCGGGATCGGCGGACACAGACAGGGCGGCGGCGGCCGGGGCAGCCGAGGAGCCAATCTCAGTCACCGCGTTTACTGATTGCTGCATAGGCGTCTCCCGAACGGAAGATGCAGAGGGCTCTAGGGCGGCGGCAGGCGGGGTCTCTTCCACGGCCCGGGCAGACGGCGCAGACGGCGGGGGCGCTACAGCCGGCTTTTTGGCCTTGAGCGGTGTCGAGCCTTCCCGCGGCGCAAGGCGGATCTCGATGCGTCGATTGATCGCGCGATTCTCGGCCGTGTCGTTCGGCGCGACAGGATCGTTCGGACCGAGGGAGACCGCAGCAAGTCGGTCACCAGGTACACCGTGCTCCTCGAGCAACCGAACCACCCGCGCGGCGCGTGCAGCAGCCAACTCCCAGTTCGTCGGGTAGCGCTTGGCCAGCGACCCGCGAATCGCACGGTTATCGGTATGCCCGCGAACCTCAATGAAGTCATCCAGGCTGGTCAGCTGCCCCGCGACCTTAACGAGCACTTCGCGCCCGATCCGATCAAGATTCGCCGAACCCGATGCGAAGAGCACGTCGTCGGAAACGTTGAGCCGAAGCCCCTCGCGAAGACGCTCGATCTCGATCTGTCCGGACGAAACCTCGGACTCGAGGTCCGAGACGAGCGAGTCATAGGTCGACTGCATGGCGGCGATTTCCGCTTCGCGCGCCGCAAGCGCCGTCGCGGCTTGAATATGCGCGTTGCGCTCGGCGCCCAGATCCTTGTCGAGGATGTCCGCCTTCTGCTGTAACTGGGACAAGTTGCTTGCGAGTGTCGAGCGTACGATGCGCTCGTCCTCGTAGGATTCCTGCGCTTCGATGAACTGATCTTCGAGGCTGTCGCGCTCGATCGTGAGGTGCTCGACGCGGGTTTCGAGCGCGTCACGTTCGCTCTGGAGAAGCGCGTGGTTCGTATTCAACTCGTCGTAGGCCTGACGCGTGACGCATCCCGGGCTTGCCACGAGACTCAGCACGATGGGGAGCAGGACGAGACGCGGGCGAGTCCGTCGCGCGCTCACAGTCGAATCGAAAGAATGCGTCATGGCCAAATGCTCCCCACCTCGAGCGGCACGACGGACGAGTCGGCGCAACACGAAGCGACTGATCGGGGGGGGGATCGGCGGTTCTTTTTCCGGTCATCCAAAGGACATCCGGCTGACATCCGGGCGAAACGGGAAGCCCGGCCGAGGAACCTCGCTCGCGAGATTAATGGACCGCGGGCGCGTTGCCCAGCGTCAGCGCGAGCGCCTCATCGATCGTCCCCACGAACTCGAGGTCGAGGCCATCGAGCAACCCGTCCCCAATCTCTTCAACATCTCGACGATTTCGTTCAGGCAAAACGACGCGCTCGATCCCGGCACGCTTTGCCGCCAGGACCTTTTCCTTGATCCCACCGACCGGCAGCACCTTTCCGCGCAGCGTGATCTCGCCCGTCATGGCGACTCGCGGCTTGAGGGCGCGTCCCGTCAGAAGCGAGGCAAGGGACGACACCATCCCCACTCCAGCAGACGGCCCGTCCTTCGGTACGCCGCCCTGCGGCACATGCACATGGACATCGTGGGAATCAAAGCTCTCCGGATCGAGTGCGTAGTCCGTCGCGTGATTGCGCAACCAGGAACGGGCCGCCTCGACGGACTCGCGCATCACATCACCCAGGGAGCCCGTCAACTTCAGATCGCCCTTCCCGGCCATCTGCGTCGCCTCGATGAAGAGGATGTCTCCGCCCGTCGGCGTCCAGGCCAGACCGACCGCGACACCGGGAACGACATCGTCTTCCGCGAGCTCCGGCTCAGCCTTGATCGGTCCCAGCAGCTCACCAACGCCCACTTCGTCGATCGCGAAAGAGCCTTCGGTCTCGCCTTCCGCGACGCGGCGCGCCACCTTACGGCAAACCGCACCGATCTCGCGCTCGAGATTTCGGACGCCCGCTTCTCGCGTGTAGCTCTCGATGACCCGACGAATCGCTTCCTCGTCGAGGCCGAATCCGATTTCTCCGATTCCGTTTCGCTCGATCTGTCGCGGGATCAAGAAATCCTTGGCGATCTCGACCTTCTCTTCGAGGGTGTACCCGGGCAGTTCAATTACTTCCATTCGGTCGCGAAGCGCCGCCGGCACGTTGTCGATCACGTTCGCTGTCGCGATGAACAAGACCTGCGAGAGATCGAAGGGGACTTCGAGATAGTGGTCACTGAACTCGCTGTTCTGTTCGGGATCGAGCACTTCGAGCAGTGCGGAGGACGGATCGCCCCGCCCGTCCGCCCCAACCTTATCGATCTCGTCTAGGACAATGACCGGGTTGCGAGTTCCGGCTTTGCGGAGTCCCTGGACGAATCGTCCGGGCAACGCGCCGACGTAGGTTCGACGATGACCACGCACTTCCGCTTCGTCCCGGACGCCACCGAGGGAGATGCGAACGAATTCGCGGCCGAGCGCGCGCGCGACGGACTTACCGAGGGATGTCTTCCCCGTTCCGGGCGGACCGGTGAAGCAGAGAATCGGGCCCTTGAGGTCGCGCTTCAGCGAGAGCACAGCGATGTACTCGATGATGCGGTCCTTGATCTTGTCGAGCCCGAAATGATCGGCATCGAGCACTTCGCGGGCCGCGTTCACATCGAGGCGATCCTCGGAGGACTTGTCCCAGGGAAGTGCCACCATCCACTCGAGGTAGTTGCGAATGACGGCGTGTTCCGCTGCCGCGGAGGGCGTCTGTTCAAAGCGATCGAGTTCGCGGGTGGCTTGCTTATAAGCCTCCTCGCTCATGCCCGCGGCTTCGATCTCATTGCGTAACCGCTCGACTTCCTCTTCATCGTCCTCGCTCTCGCCCAGTTCCTTGCGGATGGCGTCGAGCTGTTGGCGCAGCATGTATTCACGCTGCGTCTTGCCCATCTCGTTCTGGACCTTCTGCTTGATCTCGGTCTCGATCTGAAGCGCTTCCGTTTCTTTCGAAAGCTGATCGAGGACGAGACGCAGTCGAATCCCGACGTGATTCGCTTCGAGGATCTGCTGCTTGCCGGCGACATCGAGATCGAGATTCGATGCAACTAAGTCGGCGAGCTTCGAGGGATCCTCGAGGTTCGCAACGAGCACCTGGAGTTCATCCGAAAGCCGCGAACTCTCTGAGACGAGCGTGCTGAATTGCTGCGCGACCGAACGCACGAGCGCAGTCATTTCGACCGATTCATCCTCTTCACCGGCTTCGTCGATGCGTGAGATCTCCGCGCGCAAGAAGGGCTCGCTCGACGTAAAGCGAGTGAGCTCGACCCGGGCGACGCCCTGCACCAGAAGACGGTACGAGTCATCGGGGAACTTCAGCATCTTGACGACGCGGAGCACCGTCCCCACGCCATAGACATCGTCCTCACCCGGCGGACCGCTCACGTCGCGCTTCACGGCAGTGCAGACCATCAGACGGTCGGAACGAACCAGGACATCGTCGATCAATCGCTGGGACGCCGGCGTGTTGACGAGCAACGGCGAGAGCAGATAGGGAAAGAGCACGGTGTTCTTGAGCGGAAGCACAGGCAACTCCTCGGGGAGCTCCGTCAGCTCATCGAGCTCGTCATCCGGCCCGCTCCCGACGGCAATTTCCATCCCGCCGAGCTGCTCTTCGATTGCGCTCTCGTCTGCCATCGTCCGTTGCCTGTCGAGCCTTCCGTTTGCGAGCACGCCAGTCAGGACGCGCGAGCAGTACCGCTGCCGAGTGTTCGCGGCGACTTATTAGGCCGTCGCATAGCCCTACGAATCCGATTCCACGGTTTCGACGGGGAGCGTGCGTTTTTCGTTTTCTCGTTTCGGAATCCGAACATCAAGAAAGCCGTCTTCGAGGCGCGCTCGAACTTGATCCGGATCGAAGGAGGCCTCGATCACGATTTCCCGTTCGAAGGGACCGAAGGAGATTTCCATCTGCTGAAGTCGGTCGATCGGCTCGGATTGGGGCGTTCGACGAACCCCCCGAAGCCTGAGAACCGACCCCTCGACGTTGACCTTGAGGTCCTCGCCGCGAACCCCCGCGACTTCGAAGCGGACCCGCACCATCGTCGCCGTCTCAAAGACGTCGGCGGACGGCTGCCATCGATCCCCGCGCAAGCGATCAGGGAATTCGCCGTATAACTCGACGAGCGGATGGGGACGGGTCTTCTCCGAAATCGTTCTACTCCTTCGGGCCGTCCGAGGCTTCCGTGAACTCTGCATCGATGACATCGTCATCGGCACCGCCGCCCCCGGCTCCCGGATCCGCGCCCGGTGCAGCCTGTCCGCCCATATTGTCCGCGGCGCCCTCCGGCCCTGCGCCTTCGCTCTTATAGAGCTTCTCCGCAACCTTGTGGAGTTCGCCTTCGACACGCTGTCGAGCAGCATCCAGCTTCGCCGCATCACCCGACTCAAGATCAGCCTTCGCGTCGGTGATCGCCGAGTTGATCGCCTCCTTGTCGGCGTCGTCGAGCTTGTCGTCATTCTCGGCGACCGTCTTCTCGGCCTGATAGATCAGGCTATCGAGCTGATTCTTCTTCTCGATTGCGTCACGGCGCTCCTTATCCGCACTCGCGTTCGCCTCGGCATCCTCGACCATGCGGTCGATCTCACTCGAGTCGAGCCCGCCCGCGCCTTCGATGCGAATCGTCTGCTCCTTGCCCGTCGCCTTGTCCGAGGCACCGACCGAAAGGATACCGTTCGCGTCGATGTCGAAGGTGACCTCAACCTGCGGGACACCGCGGGGGGCCGGCGGGAGACCGTCGAGGATGAAACGTCCGATCTCGCGATTATCCGTCGCCATCTCGCGCTCACCCTGCAGGACACGAATCTCGACCTGCGGCTGATTATCCGCCGCGGTGGAGAAAACCTGCTGCGCTTTCGTCGGAACGGTCGTGTTCCGCTCGATCAGCTTGGTCATGACGCCGCCCAGTGTCTCGATGCCCAGCGAAAGCGGGGTCACATCGAGGAGCAGAACGTCCTTAACATCACCGGCCAGCACGCCGCCCTGGATCGCTGCCCCGACGGCGACGACTTCATCCGGGTTCACAGTCTGATTCGGCTCCTTGCCGAAGAGCGCCTTCACCCTCTCCTGAACGAGGGGCACGCGCGTCGAACCACCGACGAGCACGACTTCGTCGATCTCGCTGGCCGAAAGACCGGCATCCGCCATGGCCTTGCGGCAGGGCTCGAGGCTGCGCTCGACGAGATCGTCGATCAGCTGCTCGAACTTCGCCCGGGTCAGCTTCAGCGTGAGATGCTTCGGACCCGTCTGATCGGCGGTGATGTAGGGAAGGTTGATATCCGAGGCCTGAGCCGTGGAGAGCTCGATCTTGGCCTTCTCGGCCGCTTCGCGAAGGCGCTGGATCGCCATCGGATCGTTGCGCAGATCGATGCCCTGATCCTTCTGGAACTCCTCGACGAGATAGTCGATCACGCGCTGGTCGAGGTTGTCACCGCCGAGATGCGTGTCGCCATTCGTCGCCTTCACCTCGACGATGTTCTCGCCAACTTCGAGGATCGAGATATCGAAGGTACCGCCACCGAAGTCGAAGACGGCGATCTTCTCGTCTTCCTTCTTGTCGAGGCCATACGCGAGGGCCGCAGCCGTCGGTTCATTGATGATGCGCTTCACGTCGAGGCCCGCGATCTTGCCCGCGTCCTTCGTCGCCTGTCGCTGACCATCGTTGAAGTAGGCCGGAACCGTGATCACGGCGCCCGTCACTTCCGAACCCAGGTAGGCCTCCGCGGCGCTCTTCAGCTTGCCGAGGATCATCGCTGAGATCTCCGGCGGGGCGAAGTTCTGGTCGTCGATCTTGACCGAGACGCTGCCGTCCTTGCCTTCGACGATTTCGTACGGGACGAGGCTCGTCTCTTCCGGAACTTCAGAGAGTCGTCGGCCCATGAAGCGCTTGACCGAATAGATCGTCTTTGTGGGGTTGGTCACCGCCTGCCGCTTCGCGATGGCGCCGACGAGGCGCTCGCCGTCGTCCGCGAAACCCACCACGGAAGGCGTCGTTCGCCCGCCCTCTTCGTTCGCGATCACGGTCGGCTGACCGCCTTCCATCACCGCCACCACCGAGTTTGTGGTGCCCAGATCGATCCCAATAATCTTGCCTTCGTCTGCCATGGCCCTAGCCTCTCATCGTCCTTATTTTGCTCGCGACCGGGCGAATTCCGCCCCAGCCGCTTGAATCGGCGCGGAACTTGGGGCCGAGATGGCCCGTGTCAATCCGTTGGATCGGATTTTGTCGAATCCCACTATGTGGGACCCGATCGGTCCTGAGCGGACTCAATCAGTGTGGGAACCCCAACGCCCACCCAGTCCACTGGCACCGATCCTCCCCGGATCCCCTGATTCGACCTCGGGGTCCATCTACAAGTCCGCAAACACCGCAGGAATGCCCGGTGCCCGAGATGAAACATCTCCAGTAACCGCCTGAAATTCCGATGCTTTGAATGGAGAAGGAGTCTGTGCCCGGCTATATTGCGCGGCCTCCCGGAACGCCGCCCGGCTTGACCTGGATGGCACTTCTCACTCTCCAAAGCACGGACCACGAACACAACTAGTCAGCCCCTCCCTGGATCACGACAATTCAGGTCACCGAGGGACGCGAGAGGATCGAGGAGCGGGATGGGTCCCTGGTTGATCAAGGCACTGAATCTTCTGTTGCTGGGAGCGAGCTGCTACCTGGTCGCGGATGTTGTGACCGAGATCGGGGGCGAGGCACTCGAGCCCGCCGCACTGCAGAACCGCGTCGTGCGCGTCACGACCGGTGAAGATCAGGCCAAGGTTTCTCCCGTATCGATCCTCGATCGCAACCTCTTCGGCGCCCAGCTCCAGGGCGACACCCTCGCGAGTGCTCCCACTGAGATCGATCCGGATGCCGATATCGAGAAGACCAAGCTTCCGCTTCGCCTGCTCGGAACGGCGGCCGCTTCGAACGAAGAACGCTCCCGTGCGGCAATCCAGGACGAGAAGAATCGTAAGCATCTCGTCGTCGCCGTAGGTGACAAGATCGAAGGACATAGACGGGTTCGCGTGAGTCGCATCGAGCGAACCCGCGTCATTCTCGACAATGCGGGCAAGGCTGAAGAACTCGCTCTGAGCGAAGACGATTCCGGCCCCAAGGTGAAGGCGCGACCGAAACGCACCGCGCGGCAGGCGCGACGGAAGCCCGCCAAAAAGGAAACCCTGAACGATCGCCTTGCCAAATTGAATGGCGATGATGGTCAGGGCATTTCCCGGATTCTTTCCTCGGCCCGAATCGTTCCGCACTACTCGGAAGACGGAACGATGCAGGGCATGAAGGTCGATGCGATCAAGGCCGACAGCCTCTTCGAAAAGGTGGGGCTCGCGAACGGCGACGTCATCACCGAGGTGAACGGAATCGTCGTCGATCGACTCGAGGCGACGAGTGCGATCTTCGAGGAACTCTCAACCGCCGCAGAAATCAACGTCGCCGCCACTCGCGGCGGCAATCCCCTCTTCTTCAACGCCTCAGCAAACGAGCTCACGGAGCAGTAGCCACGGTGCGCCAGCTACCTCACATGCAATTCCAATCTTCGACCCTACGCGACGGTCTCACCGCCCTGCGCGCCTTCATCGCGTTCGCTCTTGTCGCGTGCGTCGTCTCGCTCTCGATCGGCGCGCCGAATGCGAGTGCGCAGCCCATCGACGAAGACGAGCTGGTCTCGCTCGACTTTGCGGACGTCGAATTGCCGGTGGTCGTTGACACGATCTCCCGCATGACGGGCTACAACTTCATCTACGACGATCGCGTACGTGGTCGCGTCACGATCGTCTCGCCGACCGAGGTCACGATCGATCAGGCCTTCGCCGTCTTCGAATCCGTGCTCAAGGTCAAGGGTTTCTCCCTCGTGTTAGGCCCGGGCGACACCTACAAGATCCTGCCGATTCGCGACATCAAGGAATCCAGCGTCGACACGATCAAGGACAATCGCGAATCCCCAAACCGCGATCGCTTCGTAACGCGCCTCGTTCCGCTCAGCTTCATCGACGCGGAAGCCATCACGAACACGATCAAGCCGCTCATCTCGAAGGACGCCTCCCTCGTCGCCTACGAAGCGACGAACACGATCATCGTCACGGACAGCGAGAGCAATATTCGACGCCTGCTTTCCATCCTTGCTGCCCTCGACGTCGAGAGCTACCGCCAAGAGCTCGCGGTCGTAAAGGTCGAGCACGCCGACGCGAATACCCTCGCCGAGCAACTCTCCGAGATCTATGGCGCCGAAGTCGCGTCAGCTGGCGGACGCCAGACCGCCGCACAGCGTCGATCGAGCGCCCGTCGCCGCACGACGAACGGCAACGCCAACAACAACAGTAACGACGGTGGCGCCGGCGGCATTGGCCCGACGGTTCGCATCTTGCCCGATGAGCGCACGAACTCCCTGCTCGTCCTCGCGTCGCGCCAGCAGCTCGCCGATATTCGCGGCCTGATCCGCAAGCTCGACATCAAGGTCGAAGGTCTGGGGCGTATCCAGGTCTACTACCTCCGACATGCGGACGCCGAAGAACTTTCGGAAACGCTCAATTCCCTAGTGGGTTCCGGTGGCGGCGGAGGCGGCGCACGCTCGCCCCTGCCTGGCGCTGCTTCCAACACCCAGAGCATCCGGTCCGCGGTAACGCCCCTCGATGAAGGCATCACGGTTACCGCCGATCCTGCCACGAACGCCCTCGTGATCAAGGCGAGCAAGGAAGGCTACGAGACGCTGAAGCAGGTCATCGAGAAGCTCGATGTCTCGCGGCCGCAGGTGCTCGTCGAAGCGCTGATCGTCGAGGTCGACGTGACCGACAGCCTCTCTCTCGGCTTCGATGCCGCCTATCGCTTCGTGAATGGCGACGTCGACATTCTGGTCGCCACGGGCAACGCGGTCATCCCCGGCGCCGGCACCCTCGCCCAGGCCGTACGATCGAGCGCCTTCGACAATCCGGCGGATTCGTTCAGCACGACCGCCGATCCCTCGAGCGACGGTTCAAGCTTCGGTCTCGGCATCACCGCCGATGCCTCGGACAGCGACATCAACATCGTCTCCGCCCCGCATATCCTCACCTCGGACAACGAGGAAGCCGAG
>Ga0316208_1001316_pt1 | contig 23944 bp, 27 predicted proteins | sample 3monopyrite_MG_FD_204944 | JGI IMG/M metagenome (GOLD analysis project Ga0316208, IMG submission 204944) | Microbial mat bacterial communities from mineral coupon in-situ incubated in ocean water Damariscotta River, Maine, United States -... | ecosystem: Environmental > Aquatic > Marine >... | reverse complement strand
ATCCATCGCTACCTCTGCTTGTGACTGCAAATCCCACGCATCAGCCGCGTCAATTTGCTCTTGCAGCTCGCCCATTTTTCCAAGCAGCTCCATGTTTTCAGGGTCTTCGCCATAAGCAATTGCGACCGTGTTAAACTCATCAACAATTGCCTGCGTCGCTGCTAAACCTTCCATAACGTTGCCCAGCACGTCCTTGTCTTCGTTTAACTGTGGTTCCTGTGGAAGATAGCCTACACGGATACCATCCGCAGCCCACGCTTCGCCTGCAAACTCAGTGTCATAGCCAGCCATGATTTTCATCAGGGTTGATTTACCCGCACCATTCTGTCCGATAATCGCAATTTTTGCATTTGGCATAAAGTTCAGCGAAATTTCGTTCAGAACCTGTTTGCCACCCGCATAGGTTTTAGACAGTTTGTGCATTTGATAGACATACTGATAAGCAGCCATGAGACTTGGTCCTTAATTCGATAAAAAACTTGGCCTCTGTTACCTTAGAATAGGGCCATAAACAAGGGGGATAGCAGCGAGTTTGTTAGAAAGTGAAAGCACCCCCATGAATAAGACCGCCTTATACCCAACACTTTTACCCAAAGCCTTGATGTTCTAAGTTTTTAATGTAATAGAACCCCAAACCTCATACTCGCGGAAATTTCATAGTGCACCAGCCCGAAGACGATATTCCCTCTCCTTGCATTCTTGTGTGTCAACTGCACGCCAAGTCGCAAATTTGCACGGGGTGTTTGCGTACACGGGATGAAATTGCACATTGGTCACGCGCAGATAATACCTATAAAACAAGCGTTATTAGCCGCCTGACCGAGCGAAAAAAGCTAGGGGCTAAGTTATTCCGCGTGGGAACGTCTCAAATTTAATCAGCTCTTCTTCAAGATGCACCCATGGCATGCGTGTTTTTATATGGGCATGGCCAATTGGTTTGAGGTCAGCGGCCTTATCCAGCACAGATAAATGCACATGAAACTCACCAGGCCATGCCTCCCCCTCAAAAGAAATCGGGCTACCGCAAACCGCACAAAAACTTCTTTTTACGCTTGCTGTTGATTTAAAAATTTTGGGGGCTTCACCCGTGTGGCGAACATGCTCCTTCGCAAATCCTGCGTAACTGGCAAAAGCCGTCCCACTTACTTTCTGGCAACTTGGACAGTGGCAATGGCCTACCCATCTTGGCTCCCCTATCGCTTCTAACTTTACAGCCCCGCACAAGCACTTCCCGTTATAGAGAATACTGTCTGTCATTCGCTTTTCTCTCCACTCACTACAGGCAAATTATGATACAACTATAACATGTTGGCAAGAATAACAAAGCACGGGACAGTCATTAAATATTGTATCTTAAAAATTATCTGCCAACCATTTTAGCATTATGCGGTTCACTGCCTCGGGCTGCTCTTGTTGGCTCCAGTGGCCGCATCCCTTCAAATCAACGCGCGTGTAGTGTGTACACATTTTTTCCATACCGTCAGAAAGTTTTGGCGGGCATGCCCTATCCAAATCTGCTGTTATCATAAGGCATGGTTTCTCGACCTTTGGCAAAGTGCCATCAACCAGAAAAGCGTGCTGAGCTTGCCAATTTTCTGTCATGTTGCGGTACCAATGGAGCGGTGCAGTAAATCCCCCTGCTGCATAAGCCTCACTATAAACCTGCATGTCAGTCTCTGATAGCAAAAGCTCACCGCCCCAGGCGGCCTCTCCGCGCTGTAAAAGGGCAAGAAGGTCGAGATTTTTTTCATTAAAAGAGACACTTGGTGCCTTCTGCTGTGCAAACTTTGGTTTCCGCATAAAAAACCGAAACGTATCCCTAACATTTGCCTCAAGTATCGGTTCACAAGCCCCCTCCTCTTGGAACCTAACAATATACATATTTTCGCCGAGTTTGTTGCGCATCATCGTAATAGGGTCAACAGGATAATGCCGCGTCAAAGGGACATTCAAGCCTGCATACCCCTTCACTCGGTTGCCACAGTAAAAGGGCATGGACCATAGAACAAGCGCCCCCCAGTCATGCCCAACAAACACCGCGTCTTCAATATTGTAATAATCCAAAAGACCAACCAAGTCGGCGGTTAAATGCGCCATTCTATAATTTTCACGCCCATCGGGTTTTGACGCTTTGCCAAATCCCCGTTGATCAGGCGCAAAGACAGGATAACCAGCTCTACCGAGGGCTTCCATCTGCGCGCGCCAGCTATAGGCAAGTTCCGGAAAGCCATGCAGAAAAAAGACAGGGGGTTTCTTAGTATCTACCAAAGCTGGTCCAGCCCGATACACGGGTAACGTCACGCCGTTAGTTTCAACAAATTCTGGTTTTTCAAAATCAAGCATATAAAATGACCTAACGCGGCACCTTAGACTGTCAAGCTCACGGCAATACTATTCTAGGGGTTTAGTCATGGGAATTAAGGTATGCTTTTCTGTGATAGAATATATTTCTTTATACAATCCAATAGCATAGCCTATAGTTAATTTATACACACAAGAAAACGAGGCCTACATCCTGTGACTGCCCCCTTAAAAAACGGTGAATATTTCCACATCTGCATTCAAAAGAATTACATCCCTCACAAACCTATCGAACGCGGTGATATTCTCTTTGTGGGGCAGCACCATAACCCTTTTTTCTCTTTCTACGAGAAAGCCCGGCAGTATTCTGTAACCACCCCTCAAGGACAACAAAAAATACCCGCCCTGCGTTTCCTACGAGAGGTTAATCGCGGCACTATTACGTGCCCTGATATTGCAAAACAAGCTTTGGCCATTGCTAACCATTATAATATTCTCGCACGAGAACTCATCATGGAAGAAGTGCGTCTTCAAATCGCCCCTGATGCGCCTTCTCGTAAAGATTGCCTCTGGGTTGTAGATAGCCTCAGGCTTGCCAAGTACTGGCAGAAAAAACTAACTCTAAAATCTTATATTGTGCGCCTTAACCTAGAAGGAAAATTTCACTGTGGCGATGCCACTTTTCTCCTAAATGAGAGTGAGCCTATCTCTGAAACCTATGCGAATGCAGAGAAATATTGGCGAGGAGAAATGAGCGAAGACCCCTTGCTTGAAATTTTATTCACAGGCGCAGGAGCCGTTATTGAAGACCATGTCGACGATCACAGGGCCGTCTCGCCAGCCGCCCTTAAAACCCTAGAGTAACGCCTCAATTGCACCGCGAATTTTCTCAGGCTTATCTGACGGGCCAAAGCGCTTCACAATATTTCCGTCCTTGCCGACAAGGAATTTTGTAAAATTCCATTTAATGCGCCCCGTACCAAGAATACCTTTTTTCTCTTCCTTCAAATATTGATAAAGAGGGGCGGCATCAGGACCATTCACATCAACTTTCGAAAACATCGGAAAAGATACCCCATAATTAATCTGGCAAAAGTCACCAATTTCTTCATTGCTGCCGGGGTCTTGTTTGCCAAACTGGTTGCACGGAAAACCCAGGATAACCAATCCCTTGTCTTTTAAATCCTTATAAAGAACTTCCAGTCCTTCGAACTGCGGCGTGAAGCCACACTTGGACGCGGTATTAACAATAAGCAGTACCTTGCCTTTATAGTCTGCCAAAGACTGTTCCTTACCGGTTAACCTTGGACAGCTAAAATCATAAACGCTTGTCATTCATTTTCTCCCTCACCCACATGTTTACCTCAGCTAAGCTAGGGCAAGCATAAGGGATAGCAAGACAATTCACGCTTTATTTATCATCAAGCGACTGACGTACATAAATCTCAAGCTTTTTGATTTCACGGCGTATGGACACCCGGTTAATTTGCATCCATGTAAACAGTTCAACCAGTACAAGACCTAAAGCACTAAGAATAGCCCAAACGCCCCATTTAATGCTACTCACCACTTCTGAAGCATTTACAAACTCAATGATTGACCAAATAAAAAGAATCCCAAAAGAAACAGCCAAGGCTATTGCCACAGGAATTAAATTTCTAAGAGGTCCCTTGAAGGCTTGTGATACTAAAGTTGGTAATACAAAACCTTCTGCATTTTCTTGTTCTCCTAACGTGTCAATTTCTTGTTCTAGCTCTCTGCGAATACGCTCATCAATCGTTACCATTTTCTTCTCCTTCTATAATTTCCTTAAGGTGCGCTCGCGCTCGGTTAAGACGTGACTTTAATGTACCTACTGGCACATCAAGCACCGCAGAAATTTCACTTAGTGTTAGTTCTTCGAGATAAAATAAATGGACTGCCTGCTGTTCCACTTCAGGCAGCCGCGCGATAAGGGCCGTTATTTGCCCTGCCGTGGCCCACTGGACACCCCCAGACGTCGCCGCCACCTGTGTATCCTCGTCAAACGGCACCGTTATTACGGTCTGTTTTCGAAGCAAGTCTATCGTACGCCACCGCACAGCTTTGAAAACCCGCGCTCTAAACATTGAAGGTTCATACAAATCCTCTAAAGTACGGGCAATTGTTATCCAGGCATCTTGCACAGCGTCAAAAGCAAGCTGTTCGTTTTTGCATAGCCTGTAGGCAAACCGGAGCAAAGATGCATGATAGCTGCGGTATAAAACAGCAAAGGCTTGTTCGCTTCCTGCTTGTGCCTGTAATACAAGGTATGTCTCTTTGCTTTCGCTCACATACAGCCCCTTTAGTCTGTTTCCTTTATATACGAGGAAGACAGGCTTTTGGTTCGTATAATTTAAATACTGAGGTTCTACGTTTTTGACGCGCGCTTAAGAGAAACAATTGCAAGCTCAAGCCGTTTGACTTCCCGCATCAGAGAGGCGCGGTTCATTTCCATCCATTGCCACTGTTTTAGCGCAACCTGAGCGCCAACCCCGACAATGAACCACACACCCCAAAACACCCTACCATCAAGGTCTGGTGCAACATAAAAGTTATATCCACACCATATAAACAGCCCCGTTACTACCAGAGTTACGACACTCGTTATCCATACCCAGCGGCGCATACTGCCACGCCAAGCAGCCGAAACCATGTCCGGTAGTCCGCCTTCTTTTGCCAAAAGTTCGTCGATTTCTGTTGTTTCTTTTTCAAGTTCTTGTCGTATCAACGTGTCAAGATCAGTCATGTCAATTCTCCAGACATTTGTTCTCGTAGCTGGGTGCGTGCCCTATATAGACGGGACTTCACTGTCCCCACGGGGATGTCAAGCACAGCAGCTATTTCGATTAAGGTTAATTCACCAAGATAAAAGAGGGTTAAGGTTTGCCTGTCATCCGGTGGCAGACGCGCAATATGAGCTTTTAACTGGCTGGATGTTGCCTCTGCATGCATAGCGGGGGCATCTACGCCTCTTTCACAGTCATCCAACACCGCATGGATAACCCCGCGGCGCCGGACTTGATCAGTCACCCGCCATTTTACGGTTTTGTAGGCCCAAACCTTAAAACCACGGGGGTCTTTTAATTTCGAAAGTGTTTTGCTTAGGGTAATCCAAGCTTCTTGCACAGCATCTTTCGAAAGCTGTTCATCACCGCAAACATTAAAGGCAAACCGTAACAATGGTTTATTATAGGCTGTAAACAACAGGTTAAACGCACGGACATTGCCTGCTTGAGCTTCTAATACCAGCAAGTCATTTTCTGGTAGAGAGATTTTTTTCACTGGGTTCACACGTACCCCCTAGCAACTTTACTCACAATCTTATCAAGTACACTCAATAGGACGCATGCACGCAGCAAAAGGTTCATGACCCGTAACATTATGTCGGGATAATAATCTCACCCTTCATTACTTCCACAGCCTGTCCTGCAATTTCCATTCGACCATCACCCGGAATATTTAACCACAGATCACCGCCCCGTTTTGATAGTTGGCGAGCAAACAAGGCCTTTTTTCCAAGCTTCTCCGACCAGTAAGGCCCCATCACACAGTGTGCTGAGCCTGTTACGGCATCTTCCTCAATCCCGTGATTAGGGAAAAAACACCGGGAGACAAAATCAATGTCACCCGCGCCTCTCGCCGTTGCGATAAACCCATACGGCGCAAATTTCCTGAGCGCTGCACTATCCGGAGTTAATTTTTGAATGGTCGCAGGACTGTCGTAAACCAGCAACAAGTCCCTGTCCCCCTCTTCCCCTTTATAGACCGCTGTTGGTTTATGCCCCATTGCCTCAACGAGTCCCACGGGTGTCTCAATCTTTGCCACAGTTAAAACCGGGAAATCCATAAGGAGTTTTTCCCTCATTCTGCGCACAGTCAATATACCTGATAGCGTATCGAAGCGGACAGTATCACTGTCCGGTCGCAGGTGGTTGAAAACAACAAAAGCCGCCGCCAGCGTTGCGTGGCCACACATTTTGACTTCCACTGTTGGTGTAAACCAGCGCAAATGATAATCCGCGCTGCTGCCGTCCAGCTCTACAATATAAGCCGTTTCAGAGAGATTATTTTCACCAGCAATTGCTTGCAATGTCTCATCTGGCAAAAATTGTGGCAAAGGACACACCGCCGCCGGATTTCCCTTGAAGGCAATAGGAGTAAAAGCATCAACCTGAAAAATATTTATATATTTCAATATGTTATTTCCTACGCCTGTGCCCAAACCTTAATTTCTTCCTGCTCTTTTACAGCAAAACCAAGGCGAAACTCTCCATTTTTCTGCCAAATAGGTCGTTTGATAATAGCATCATGAGCAGCCATCAATTTCTGGGCTTTATCAGCGTCAATACTGGCTTTATCTGCCTTTGCCAGTTTACGCCAAGTTGTTCCTCGTGTATTTAACAGGGCCTCCCACCCAAGAGCCTTTTCAAAAGAACTAATCAGGGCAGCATCTAAACCATCGCTGCGAAAATCATGAAAGCGGTGTTCGACTCCCGCCGCAACCAACCATTGCCTTGCTTTTTTTACCGTGTCGCAGTTTTTTATGCCGTAAATTATAAGCACGTAAAACTCTCCTAGTTTTGCACACCCTAAGTGCTTGGTGGATCTATATGAATTAAAATTTCTGCCCCCGGATATAAATCAGCAATTTCTGCCTCCACTGCCTCAGAAATATCGTGCCCAGCTTGCACTGAAATAGTACCATCCACTTCAAGATGCATCTGAATAAAATAATCACGCCCCGACAGACGTGTCTTTAAATCATGCAGCCCCAAGACAGCGGGATGGCCAAGAGCCAGTTGATTAATTTTCGCTCTCTCATCTTCCAACATTTCTTTGTCCATCAACATATTGATCGCAGGAATAGCCACACTTCGCGCACCCCAAAGAATATAAAACGCAATCAAAATACCAAAAACGCCGTCCGCTGCTTCATAGCCCACCATGCTCGCGTAAGCCGCCAAAACAACCCCCAGGTTCATCAACAAGTCCCCCCTGTAGTGTAAACTATCTCCTGCAATCGCAAGCGAGTTCGTTTTTTTCACGACATAGGACTGAAACAACACTAGGCATAAGGACAAACAGATAGCGAGCAATGATACAGCAATGACTAATTCAGAAGCTTGTGTTGCTCTCGGCTCCCAAAAACGCGCCACGGCTTCAAGCGCCAAATAAACGGCAGAACCAGCCATGATTGAAGCTTGAAAAAGGCCCGCAAGTGCCTCAGCCTTACCGTGCCCAAAGCTATGGTCATCATCCGCAGGCACAAGAGCCGTTTTGACAGCAAAAAAGGTAACAATTGATGCCGCCAAATCAAGAGCAGAATCAGCAAGCGACCCTTGCATAGCAATAGATCCAGACATCCACCATGCCGCCGCTTTAAAAAGGACTAAACTGAAAGCAACGAAGATTGCTGCTCTGCTTGCCCAGCGCATTAAATTATGTGTTTGTTCTATACTCATACATGTCTGCTCATTGTATTAATATATTTACGGTGCCTCTATATACCTGAGAAATACAAAAATAAAAACGCCCCGCATTTGCTGCGAGGCGTTTTAGATACTTGAGGTAAATTGCACACAATATTTTAGTGGAGCTTTTGCTCCACCTCAGCAATTGCCGCATCTGCAATTGCTTTGCCCGCTTTACCTTTGAGTGTTTCTACCAAAACATCTGTTGCAGCTTTCACGGCTACATTCACCGCAACAGCCTGTACTTCTTTAACAGCAGAAATTTCAGCTTGTGCAATTTTTTCTTCCGCAGCTTTTGTACGGCGCTCAATCATTAATTTGATGTCTGTTTTAGCAGATTCAGTCATGATTTTAGCATCCCCTTTGGCTTGCGCTAAAATATCTTCCGCATCTTTTTCGGCATCACGTTGTTTACGTTGATAATCAAGCAGCATCTGCTCTGCTTCATCACGCAGCGACCGAGCTTCCTCAATTTGGGCCCGAATTTCATCAGAGCGTGCATCGAGCATATCCGCAATAACATGGTGTGCTTTTTTCCAAACCACCAAGCCAATAAAACTTACAAACGAAAGTGCGACCCAGAAGGTTGGATCAGCATAAATTGGTTCACCTGCAGCCATTTTACGCCCCTTTCACGGTACTTAGAGCAGACTTAACAGCATCTTTAACTGCTTTATCTGTCGGCTCGACACCCCCAAGTTTTTCTACCATTTTGGTAGCGACCTCTGTGGCCACAGCGTCAATACCTGCCAGGGCCTCATCACGAGCCTTAACGATACTGGCTTCGGCTTCGTTTGCTTGAGCACCAATTTTCTTATCCAGGTCCGCCTGAGCTTTGGCAATATCAGCTTGAATAGTTTCTTTTGCACCAAGAATAACTTCTTGAGCTTGCGCACGGGCGTTTGCTACCGCTGTTTCGTAGGCAGTTTTCACTTCCTCCGCATCAGTTTTCAAACGCTCTGCTGTATCAAGGTCATTTGCAACCCGTTCTTCACGTTCTCCCATTACTTTTGTTACCCTCGGCAAAATTAACCGAGAAACAACGATAAGGAGGAAAACAAAAGAAAGCGCGAGCCAAGCAACCTGATTGGTATAACTACCATCTGCGATTACATTGAGCTGCGGCAAACCTTGTGGCTGTTGTGCAACTTCTGTTTGGGCTTGTGCCATCAGATGCCTCTATGCCTTGGTGTTTCAAATCATACCCTAAATGGGGCGCCAATCCTGTAGATATCTACCAATCAGCTTTATGGTCAGAGGCGCGGCCACAATAGGGCCGCGCAGGAACCATCATCGCCCTTATATTCTATGCTTAACCAGCAAAGAGTATAAGAAATGCAATAACCAATGCAAAAAGACCTGTTGCCTCAGTAAGAGCAAAGCCAATAAGCAAGTTAGTGAACTGCTTAGGAGCCGCAGATGGGTTGCGGAGTGCACCTGAAAGGTAGCTACCGAAAATATTACCAAGACCAATACCAATACCAGCGAGTGCAAGAGTTGCGATACCAGCGCCGATGAATTTAGCTGCTTCAGCTTCCATGTTTAGTTCCTTCTCTGTAGATAAGATAAATTAGATAAATACTTTAAATTTCGCCTGCTTTAGTGCGAAGGATGCATCGCATCATTCAGATAAATACAAGTCAAAATGGTGAATACATAAGCCTGCAAGCAAGCCACAAGAATTTCTAGCCCTGTGAGTAACACATTCACAGCGAACGGTAATATACCGCCAATCATACCAATAGTGCCCGCAGCAGCCATACTCAGAATAAAGCCTGCAAACACCTTCATCATAATGTGACCCGCCAGCATGTTCGCAAATAAACGTACAGCAAGACTGATAGGCCGTGTGCAGTATGAAATGACCTCAATAGCCACGATTAAAGGTAATAGCCACAGCGGCACACCAGACGGCGCAAACAACTTCAAATAACCGGCACCATTCTTTATAAAACCAATAACGGTTACACCAAGGAAAATAAAGATTGCCAGTGCGAAGTTAACCGCAATATGGCTTGTGACAGTGAATGAGTAAGGCAGCATACCCGCAAGGTTTAAACCAAGAATGAATACAAAAAGTGTAAAGATGAAGGGGAAATATTTTTTACCTTCTTTACCAACATTATCGCGGATCATACCTGCAATAAAGCTGTAAAGCAGTTCAACCATTACCTGCCAGCGACCAGGAACAACATCGCCTTTGCGTGTGCCCCCAACCAAAAATATTGTTAAAAAACTTACAACTGACACCATCATCAGAGAGCTATTTGTGAAAGAAACGTCAATGCCAGCGACTTGGAGCTCAGCAAGTGGTTTAATATTAAACTGCTCAATAGGACTTTGGGCCACGGTTACCGTCTCTTTTCTTATGCAATACCACTTAGGCACTGCGGTCAAATCCAATATACCCTAACAAGGGGCCTATTCGGCATCCTTATCAGCTTCTTGCAACTTTTGTGCTTCCCGTATCACATTCCGCACGCCACTTGCAAACCCCAATATCAGCAGAACAAGCATAAATAATGGGGCTGTACCAAACCACACATCAAACCAGTACCCAATAAAGGCGCCTACGCCCGTACCAACCACCAATTCAATCCCAATTTTGAAGGCTATTCCCATGGATGACGAAGGCTCTGATTCCGTCCATTCATCCTGGGCCTTCTTTTGGGCATGGTTTAGCCGCTTTTCAAAGGAAGCGTGGCTTGGATCATTTTTATCACCGGCCATCTGAAACCACCTTAGTTTAAGCGTTTCTACCAGGGTACCCCGAGCTGAATCAGAGTACTGCCAAGGCGGTTGCAACATAGTGAAGGGCCTATGCCCTGTCAAGGACCAATGCAACAACAACAAGTCATTGTTATATATACGTAATTAGCAAAATATAATATTTAACCTGCATCAAGGAGGTCCTCTGCTCGTTCTAGATCCACTGAAACAAGTGTAGAGATTCCGCGCTCTGCCATCGTCACACCAAATAAGCGACTCATTCGAGACATAGAAACAGCATTATGCGTAACAATAAGGAATCGCGTGTCTGTACGACTTGTCATATTATCAAGAAGATTACAGAAGCGCTCCACATTGGCATCGTCCAAAGGTGCGTCTACCTCGTCTAAAACACAAATTGGTGCGGGGTTGGTAATGAAAACCGCAAAAATTAAAGAGAGTGCCGTTAGGGCCTGCTCTCCACCAGATAATAAAGATAATGCCTGAAGTCGTTTACCTGGCGGGCTTGCAAATATTTCAAGCCCGGCATCAAGTGGATCATCTGACTCTGTGAGCGCCAAATGCGCATCTCCACCGCCAAACAGTGTTGAAAATAACTCTCCAAACTGCGTGTTTACAATCTCAAAAGCTGTAAGTAACCGTTCGCGACCTTCTTTATTCAAGCTCCCGATTGCCTGCCGCAACCGTGCAATGGCCGTTTCAAGGTCAGAACGTTCGGAAACCAAATGGTCCATTTGCTCTGTTATTTCGGTGAGCTCCTCATCAGCACGTAAATTGACCGCCCCCATCCGGTCTCGTTCACGTTTCAGCCTGTCGAGCTGGCTTTCGAGCGCTGATGCATCTGGTAAATTGTCACTTGTATCAAGCTCAACCTTCTCAAGAAGCTGCGTTGGAGCACACTCAAATCGTTCCACTATATGATCGGAAATATCTTTGCGGCGGCTCACGGCGTTTTCAACCGCGGCATCTGCCCGAATTTGGCGTTCTCTCACTGCTGCTAAATGATTATTTACCCCTTTGAACGCTTGATCAGCTTCTGCCAGACCGGCTTCTGCTTTAACGAGCGCATCACTTGTCTGCTCCCGCTCTACTTGGGCTTTTGAAAGTTCATTCAAAAGAGCTTGCTTACGGTTTTCAAGATCTTCTGGGCTAGCTTCGGCAGCAGCCAATTGTTCCTTCGCAGATACTTCGCGTGTATCGAGGGATAGTGACTGTTTTTCAGCACTTGTCACACGTAAGGTCCATGCCCCAGATTCGGTTTCAATTGCTGCCAACCTATCATTGCGGGTTTGCGCCTCACGTCGCAGACCATCATAAGTACCTCGGGCAGCACTCAATGCTTGTCGTAGGTCCTCAACATCAGCGCGTGCTGTTACAAGTTCTTTTTCTAGAGCCTCATTAGCTGGAAGTTCTGCCACCCTGCTCTCAATTGCAGCTTTACGGTTCTGTGTTTCTTTTTGCTCCTCAACAATACGAGCAATTGATTCTTTTAAAAGGCCAAGTTGATTGGCGCGCTTACTTGCCTCTTGTTCAGCCGCAACCAAGTGCCGTCGTGCTTCAGCAAGAGCCTTTTCTGCGGCTTGTCGAAGTTCACGCTGTGCATGCTCAGCCTCACGGGCTTGTTCATGTGCTTCAAATGCAGCTGTTGCCGCCTTTTCAGTGACTGCAATATGTTCACTAACGTCTTCAAAGCGGGTGCGAAGCGTAGCTAGTCGGTTTTGTTTCTCAAGGCGAATAGCTGCCTCGCTTGGGGCTCCCGCCTTTTGTACCAAACCATCCCAGCACCATAAATTGCCAGCCCTGTCCACAAGCATTTGCCCTGCCTGCAAGTCCTTCGACACGACCGAACCATCCGCTCCATCCGCCAATAAGCCTGTAAAGGCAAGGCGTCGGCCTAAAACTGCTGGTGCATCAACATATTGTGCCAGAGGCGTAACCCCCTCTGGCCACTGTGGTGGCATAGCTTTCTCCAGCTTTTGCCAAAACCGCGACGCTTCCGTGTTTTGCCCTGCTTCTGCATCATCACCAAGTGCTGCGCCAACAGCAATTTCATAACCATTCTCAGCCCGTAGTTCTGCAGCAACAGGTATGTCCTCATCGTCTGCAACAAGAAGCAGCGCCTCAAGACTGGCTATTTCGCCAGCTAATGTTTTTGCTTGCCCCAGCACTTCAGACCTAGCCGCATCGGCGTCATTACGCGTTGATCTCGCCTGAACAGTTAGTCCTTCACTCTTTTCTAGGGAAGCGGTTGTTTGTTGGAGGGTATTTTCCGTATCAACAACGAATGCCTCAGAAGTGTTCAACGCTGACAGCACCTCATTTTCTTCACTCATTGATGCAAGTTCAGCTTCCAGTCGCACGGCTTCAATGGATACCTGGTCAATACGCCGTGCGATGGCCAGTTTATCACTTTCCAAACTTGACCTGCGAGCGCGTGCTTGAGCGGCATGCTCACTTAATTTATCAAAGTGTGCCTCTGCACCACTTGCCGCTTGGGCTGCCCGATCAAGGGAATCTCGCGCCTCTATCTCTGCTGACTTCTCGGATTTTTTTGCAGCTTCAAGCCGCGCCTTTTCCGTATTAAGCCGCTCAAGCACAGCACGGGCATCATTCACTATTTCTTGCTCTCGGTCACGGTCCGCCGCAATCTGCTCCAAGGATGCCCTAAGGGAAATCGCTGCCTGTTTGCGCCGCTCTGCCTCCTGATCTAAGTTTTCTTTTTCAATCGAAAGGCGCTGTAACTTGGCTGCTGTTGCTGCATCAGCATTACGCAAAGGGGGTAATGTTGCTGCTGTTACGGCCTGCAAAGTGGCAAGTTCAGCAACTTTTTTTGTTACTTCAGTCGCCTCTTTTTCAGATTCACGGAGGCCATGTTCCAAAGTAATGACGTCTTCTGACGCCAACTTCCATTTGATAAACAAGAGGCTGGCTTCTGCCTGCCTGATATCACCAGAAATAGAACGGTACCGAATTGCCTGTCGTGCTTGCCGTTTAAGTCCTGCAATTTGCACTTCCATGCCAAGAACAACATCCTGCACACGGACAAGGTTATTTTCAGCGCTCTTTAGCCTACTTTCTGCATCTTTACGCCGTGTATGCAGCCCCGAAATTCCAGCCGCTTCTTCTAAAATTTGCCGTCTATCTTGGGGTTTTGCATTTATGAGCGCCCCAATGCGCCCTTGACTAACTAGCGCCGGGGAATGCGCCCCAGTCGCTGCATCAGCAAATAAAAGCTGCACATCTTTTTGGCGTACATCTTTACCGTTAATTCGGTATGAAGAGCCTGATTCACGCTCAATTCTACGTGTTACTTCAATAGTATCCGTATCATTATAGTCAGCGGGAGCTGCCCGGTCGAAATTATCAATAACCAGAGTAACCTCAGCCATGTTGCGGGCTGGCCGTTTGTTTGTCCCCGCAAAAATAACATCGTCCATACCTGAGCCGCGCAGAGACTTCGCACGGTTTTCCCCCATAACCCAGCGGATGGCTTCGAGAAGGTTGGATTTACCGCAACCGTTCGGGCCCACAACGCCAGTCAGACCAGTTTCAATATGAAGCTCGGTCGGATCAACGAAGGATTTAAAACCCGATAATCGCAGACGCGAAAAGCGCATAGCCGCCGTTTACTCCCCTATTTTGATGAGCGGCCCCTGTTCCCCAACAGATGTGGGCCACCCAGTTAATTATTGCGCCTAAAGCGCAGCATCAATTGCTTTTTTAACAGCTTCAAACCCGTAATTTTCTGTCATCACACCATTAACCAATACTGACGGTGTGCCAGAAACTTTAAATGTATCCGCACCTTTTGAAGTCATGGCCACAAGGTTTTTGTGCATATCTACATTTGAGAGACAACGATCAAAATCTGTGCGGCTCATATTCACAGTACGGCGAGCAAGTGACGCCAATGCATCTTGTGGGTCTTCTGCGCGCGCCCATTCATTTTGGCGTGAAAAGAAAACGCTCATTAGTTTTTTAGTTTGTTTCATGTCGCCACAGCGCGCAACCGTTGAGGCAGCCAGATCAAGGCGGTTCAATAGAAAATTTCTATAAAGAAACTTCACTTTACCGGTATCAATATATTCAGCCTTAATTTTAGGGAAAATATCCCGTGCAAAACTAGCGCAGTGTGGGCACGTTAAAGATGCATACTCGATAACCGTTACAGGCGCATCCGCGGAGCCATAAACAATATCCCCCCACGTACCAACGCTATGATCAGCTGACACTGCTGTATCAATGCTAGGGTTGGCTGCGGCCTCGGTTGGAGGGGTTGCCTCAGTTTGTTTATCTGCGCCACTGTCACCGCATGCGGCAACCATCAAAAGGACAGATGCTGCGCCAATAGCTTTAAAAATCTCATGGTATTTCTTGTGGTTCATTTCATTCTCACTACTATATATTGTGTGTAACCCGAATTTACGCTCATTACGAGTCAAAATTAACAAGCGTAAATTTATGAATACTGCTGAATGTTACTGCGCAGCTACAGCGGCCTGAATTTGCGCCTTTAAGTCATCATAATTATTAAAAACGACTTTCGTACCGTTCATAATGACGGTCGGCGTTGATTTGATTTGGAATTTTGCATCACCATCTTTTGCAATACTGACAACATGTTCAAAAATCTCTCTGCTTTGCAGGCATTTATCAAGTGTTTTAGCCTGAACTCCTTTGAGGTCAGCAATCGCATATATAGCTCCTTTGGGGTCATGTGCTGTGGCCCAAGCAGCCTGCTTATCAAAATACAGTTCTATGAGTTGCTTTGATGTTTCAACATTACTTGTACACCGACTGGCAACAGAAACTGCTAAATCAAGTTGATCCCTGACAAAATTCCTGAAAATCAAACGCACTTTGCCTTCAGGGATAAGCTTTTCTTTAAGAGAGGTTGTTATTTCATCCATGAAAGCTTTGCAGTGTGAGCATGTCATTGAAGCATACTCAATGATCTCAACGGGAGCAGAAACATGCCCGTAAATGATATCCCCTTTAATATAATCCGGCGTTTCAACAGACGTTTCTTCAGCCCTCGTGTTAGCGCCAGCAGTGTGTGTTGAATGGTCATGTGTTTGCTGCGCATTGGCCACTACAGGAGCAAAAACTGCCCCCATCATTACTAAAAGTAAAATATTAAAAATTTTCATTACTGTTCCCACCACCTACTCTACTCTACTCTACTCTTAATATTTCTATTAAGTTTTTGCATTTTTATTTGATAAAACCAATTCACCAAGACTTTTCAAAGCATCACGCAAAGGGCTTTCTTCCTTTGTACCTACAAGCATTTTTAATTTCTGTTCATCCTTAACATCAAGCGGCTTTTTCTCTAACTGTGGTTTGCGGGTAGTGCGTTGCAAGGGTCCTTGTTTAATTTCAAGTTTTGCCACAGCCCCATACCCAAAGAAACTATTTACCATTTCAATGATGCGTTCACTTTTATGCATTAACAGAGGGGCAAATGCAGATTCGCTGCGGATCGTTAATTTAGCACCCATGCGCTCCCCTCGGGGAAATACAAGCCGTACAGGCAATGTTGCCGCCGCCAAGTCAGAGCCAACAATATGTGCCCACCGCGCCACGATTTCTGTTTGGGCAAAGCCTTTTGCCCGCATCGCAGGAGAAATTAGATGTCGGGCAACAATAGAGGCCTGTGAAGTTTTAAAACGTCGGTAGGCCTTCGAGGGTTTCTCCTTCCCCCTGGTCCGCTTATTATTTTGCGGTTCTTTTACCATTTGACTTGCCCTTAACCCACTTCTCTCTATGGTTTGTATACCCTTATGCCAAAAGGTATGCGGGAACAAAAGCCTTATTGCTGTTAGTAAAAGATCAAGCCTGCGTGATGTCCAAATTTTCTGACTTACTTTTAGCGTGGTATGATGTGCACCGCCGCACCTTGCCGTGGCGTGCCCTGCCATCTGAAAAACCAAATCCATACCATGTTTGGTTATCAGAAATTATGTTACAGCAAACGACAGTGGCAACAGTTAAAAGCTATTTTGTAAAATTTCTTAAGCTATGGCCTACAGTAGAAGTACTTGCCGCAACGCAACAAGAAGACATTCTTAAAGAATGGGCTGGACTTGGGTATTATGCCCGTGCACGAAATTTACACAAATGTGCGCAAGTGATTGTTGCATCCCACGGCGGGAAATTTCCTAGAACTGAGGCAGAACTACGCACTCTGCCAGGTGTTGGAGAGTATACCGCCGCTGCAATTGCTGCAATTGCTTTTGGGGAACCAACTACCGTTGTTGACGGTAATATTGAACGCATAACAGCGCGGGTGTTTCGTGTTCAGGTCGCCCTCCCTTCAGCAAAGAAAGAAATAAAAGCAAACGTTACCAGCCTAACACCCTCTGACCGACCCGGCGATTTTGCCCAAGCTATGATGGATTTAGGCTCCAGTGTTTGTAGCCCTAAAAACCCAAGTTGCTTACTCTGCCCTGTTGCTATCCACTGTGCGGCTAAAGGCAAAGGCGACATGGCGCTCTACCCCGTGAAAGCACCAAAAAAAATAAGGCCCACACGCAGGGCTGTGAGCTTTTGGCTCATGCATAACGACCATGTGCTTTTGGAACGCCGCCCCCAGAAAGGGTTGCTCGGCGGAATGCCCGGCCTTTTCTCAACCCTATGGGAAGAGAGAGAGGACTTCCCCACACAGGAAGAATGGTTGCCCTATAAACCCAGTGATGATTACTTCAAAAAAATTGAGGGTGAAGCCAAGCATACTTTCACGCACTTTCATCTTCTCACTCAGCTAGTGGTGGCCAAAGCAACAAACAAATACAATATTGAAAATGGTTTTTGGCATCCCATTGCTGAGATTGAGGCCGTGGGGCTGCCGACTGTTTTTAAAAAAATTACTCTATTATATCCTTAGGCGATACGAAGCCCAGCTTTTAAAGGTAAAACTTTCTCGGTGTGCTCTCTTTACTAGGTAGGCCTTTTTATTAAGTGAGCCCGTTATTAAAATGGCGCCCTTCGGGCAGAAGGGCGCCAACGGAGGAAGTGTGGATGGGCATCCACACTTCGGAAAACAGCGTTATTTTAGTGTGCTTCGGCTCTTACTTGTTGACGGAAAATATCAATGGATAAAAGTTCCCCTTTATTTTCCACATGCCAGAAGGTCCACCCATTGCAGGCTGGTGCCCCTTGAACCCCGGCACCTACCTGGTGAATTGAGCCCTTGACAGCCTTTGAAATAAGTGTTCCATCAGTGCGCACCTTTGCCGCAAACTTGCGCTGACTATCATACAGAGTAGTTCCTGGTGTTATCAGACCGCGCTCTACAATAGACCCAAAAGGAATGCGCGGGGCCGCCCGTTTACTTTCAGTAAAAGCAAGAGCTTCAACGTCTGAAATTTGTTCAATGTCAGCAATACGTTTGTGTGCGAGTTTAATATAATCAGTTTCGCGCTCAATACCGATAAAATTACGCCCAAGACGTTTTGCCACAGCGCCTGTTGTCCCTGTACCAAAGAAAGGGTCCAATATTACGTCCCCTGGATTTGTCGACGACATTAATACACGGTAAAGCAGGGATTCCGGTTTTTGCGTTGCGTGTGCTTTTTTATCACCAACCTTCAACCGCTCTTTGCCTGAGCATATAGGCAACGTCCAGTCAGACCGCATCTGCGTATCATCATTCATTGCCTTCATAGCATTATAGTTGAAAGTATAGCCCCCTTTGTCTGCCGATTTTGCAGCCCAAATAAGGGTTTCATGAGCATTTGTGAAACGCGTTCCCCTAAAATTGGGCATCGGATTTGACTTTCGCCAGATCACATCATTGAGAACCCAATAGTCAAGATTTTGGAGAGCTGTACCAACACGGAAAATATTATGATAACTACCAATCACCCAAATTGTTCCTGTGTCTTTTAAAAGACGGCGGGCAGCTGTTAACCAGCGGTAGGTAAATTCATCATAAGCAGAAAAACTCGAAAATTTATCCCATGCATCGTCCACACCATTCACCTTACTGTGGTCAGGGCGAGACAATGTGTCTTTTAACTGCATGTTATAGGGTGGGTCCGCAAAGATAACGTCTACGGATTTCTCCGGTAGCGCGTTCATTGCATCAATACAATCGCCTTGCACAATTTTGTTGAGCGGCAAGGATTTTAAAACAGATGTCTTATTACTACCCTTTTGGGCAGTATTTTTCACTTCGGTCATCACTTTTCTCCGTCCCATTCTGCCAAAAAGCGCTCATTTTGAGCTGCACTTTATGTATTTTCTGGCGAACAATTGACGTAATCATGAGTCGAAAACGAATCGAGGTCAAGCGATTCTTTCATTGAAATCAATGATTTGTACCCTTAACTTCACTTAAAATATTGCGAATCGGGGCAAAGGAGCGGCGGTGATGACGAGTCGTACCCACAAGCTTTAGTGCCCCCAGATGTTTTGGCACACCATATCCTGCGTTTTTATCCCACCCATACTCTGGGTGTTCCTCTGCGAGTTTTTTCATTAAACGATCCCGAAAAACTTTTGCGATAATACTAGCTGCAGCGACCGAAAGTGATCTTCTATCCCCTTTAATAAGAGTTTCTGTCGGTATATTCAGGCCTGGATCTTTATTTCCATCAATCAAAGCTGATGTTGCTATCGGCGCAAGACCTAACACGGCCCGCCTCATTGCAAGCAAGGACGCTTGCAAAATGTTGATATCATCAATTTCTTCTACGCTAGCTTCTGCAATAGATACAGAAATCGCAGTATCAAGGATGCGCTCATAAAGTATATTTCTTTTTTTTTCGGTTAGTTTTTTGCTGTCATTCAGCCCCGCAGGAATATTGTCTACATTCAAGATGACAGCTGCAGCAACAACGGGGCCTGCCAAAGGGCCACGCCCAACTTCATCTACACCGCAAACCAGGGTGCCATACCTTCTAATCATGGCTTGTTCAGAAGACCAGTCAGGTCCAACAGCCGGTACAACACCTGCTGATGTGAATAAATCTGTCATGTCCCCCTCGCCCAAATTTGAAACCCTACAATCGCCGGGTAACGTCTCTTGTGCAAGAAAGAAAATAGCGCCCCTATGTAAGGGGCGCCAGTTATTAGGGCTAGGTTAGGAAAGCGCTGTATAAACAGCTAACTCAGAACAAAATAAGGGCGGGGGCTGAACAGAGGGGCTAGGTCTTTGAGGGAAATGTCTGCTCAGCTCCCGGTTGGATCATTTGATTTTTAGCATCACACAGTAGGGGACTGCATGAAAGGGATCAAATGACCAAAACTTTTATCAAGCAACAGAACGCTGTGCCCGGCGATACCGGCGCCAAATGCGTTTATGCTGGAGGTTGTTATATTCGGCTGTCGTGGAAGTAGGTTTTGCCAATAATTCTATAAACATTTATCCATCCTCATGGTTTATCAAACTGCTTGTTATGGTCACTTCAATCCATTGAGAGTTCCATAAGTCACTGATTCTATTACTGTCGTTACGGCGGTTTTATTTTTTAGTGAACCGTCCTTATTACACTTACCCATGTAGGTACTGACCATTTACGTTTCAATAGCCATTCTCTCCTTTTTATCTCACCTTACCATAACGTTATTGTGTAGGCGGAAAATCAGGATACTCAGCAATGGCATCCATAGGGGCGGCGTTCATTCGCAAAGGGCTCTGCCGAGCAGAGGGACAACGTCTGGAGCTGGCCTTCTTCTCTGAGGAACAAAGGTAAGTTTTGGTCGGGCTCCGGTTGCACGGGCTAGAGTTGGGGGGGTGCAAACCTTGAACCCGACCAGATCAACTATTCCATTCTAAAGTTTGGTAGGGGCCAAAACTAAAGTGAATAAATTGATCTATAAACATTCATTGGCATGCTAGTACGCACCAGAATGCCTTTGTGCGCGGCGCAGTCTACGCTTGGCTCGCTTCACTAAGATACGATTGTACCCACTTATTGAAGACGCTGGCGTCGCGCTTAATTCTATAAACATTTGTTAGTCCTCGCATGTCACTATGAGTTTGTTTGTTAAGGCTGCGGCATTTTATACCAGCTCTTATTCACTCAATTTAGTTTCTATATCTGTCATGTAAGGCAGCTCTTATTTTGTTTTTCTGAGCTGTCCTTGCTACACTTCTAATGTAAGAGACCGCCTAAACTTATTCAATAGAACCCACCGCGCGGCATGCACGTCTCGTCGCAAAAATCGACACAATTATGCCTTATTTAGAAACTTGCTCTTCTGTTTCATCACCAAGCAAATCTTGAGCCTCAGCTGCTTCCACTTCGTCAACATTACGAAGGGCGCGAAGCATAACATTCTTACGGGTCTCTAGTTTCTCAATATGCTTTTCCATGGCATTGACATTTTTACCCATTGCAGAAATTTGCTCGCCGTATTTGGTGAATTCTCGTTTTACCGCGCCTAGTACGCGCCAAACTTCCGAGGCATGTTCCTGCATCACCATTTGCTGAAAACCCATGCGGAATGTTGTCAGTAAAACCTGAAAGTTGGTGGGGCCCGTAATGGTAACATTCATTTCCCGCTGAATACCTTCTACATACCCTGGAATGCGCAGCATTTCTGCGTACAGGCCTTCCGTTGGGAGGAAAAGAATGGCCGAAGGTGTTGTATGCGGCGGGTTAATATATTTTTGCGCCACATCTTTTGCAAAAACCTTTACCCTAGTAGCCAGCAGTTTCTGTGCAGTAGCAATACCCTCTGCATCCCCTGCTTCGACGGCATTCAAAAGGCTCTCATAATCTTCAGTCGGGAATTTCGCATCAACAGGTAGATACACTTCATTTTCTGTTCCAGGCATACGGATACCAAATTCCACCCGCTGTGTGCCGCCTGTTTTGCCACAATCATAGTTTGCAATAAACTGATTGGGAGTGAGAATATCCTCGATCAACAGCCCTAATTGCACTTCCCCAAAGGTGCCTCGAGACTTTACATTGGTCAGCACACGCTTCAGGTCGCCGACCCCTGTCGCAAGGCTTTGCATTTCCCCGAGGCCTTTATGAACCTGCTCTAATCGCTCTGAGACAGTTTTAAAACTTTCGCTCAGTCTTTTCTCAAGGGTTGTCTGTAGTTTTTCGTCAACCGTTTGACGCATTTCATCAAGCTTCTTGCTGTTTTCTTGCCGAAGCTCTTTCATTTTCTCGTCAAGTTTATCACGAAATTGTTGCTGTTGTTGTGATTGGTCCGCTCCAAGCTTTCTGACAGTTTCGCCAAGCCCAGCAACAGCTTTACCCGTTTCCTCCCGGTTAATGCGAAGTTCCTCGCGCATTGCAGCTTCCCGCAAGCCTGCCTGATGCGCCATTTCTGTGATCCGAGTTTCAATACGAATAAGCTGGTTTTGTGCGTCACCACCCGACAACATGGCTCGCAAGCTGGCTATTTGTCGCATCAGCAAACCACAAATTATTAACAGAAGCAGAACGCCCACACTTAAAATAATATCAAATGGCGCCACATGGCCCTCCCCAGAAAACTCTCCTTCAGTCACTAACGCAGGGGCGCATGCTATGCAAGCCAGTGTTTATGTAAGGCAGTGTTAAAAGGTCCATCACAGGCTGGCTATTTTAAAAAAACTGGATGTTACTAAAACCTTAAATATGCTCTTACTTTTAAGGGCACCATCGCTTGACCTTTATTGCTGTGTGTGATTGATTTCTCTCTCTGTTGCCCGGTCTAAATTAACTTCCGTCAGACTTCCGTCTAATCGGCGGGCTGGGCACTCAGGAGTTGACTATGATACCTCGTTTTAACGCGAGCATATTTGGCGGCCTTACCAAGGAAATGGTCAATGCCTATGAAAATGACGGTATATTGGTTCTTGATGGACTAGTAGACCCTGATATGTGTGATCGCCTTCAGGCCCGCATGGATGAAATGACCCATCATTTTGATGTTGCTGAGCATCAAAGCATTTTTTCATCAAAAAGAGGTACACACGCACAAGATAAATATTTTTTGGACTCTGGCCATAAGACACATTATTTTTTTGAAGAAGAAGCCTTTGATAATGACGGCAACCTAACCGCCCCACTTCCCCTTGCATTAAACAAGGTTGGGCATGCGATGCATGACATGGACGATACCTTTAGCGCTTTTGCCCGCCAGCCTGCTTTTAAAAAAATATGTATCGGCTTAGGACACACAAAGCCACTACCTCTTCAGTCAATGTATATCTTCAAACAACCCCATATAGGGGGTGAGGTTGTCTGCCATCAAGATGCAACTTATTTACGGACTGAACCACAGACCTGCATTGGCATTTGGGTGGCCCTAGAAGATGCGACAGAAGAAAATGGTTGTTTATGGGGTATACCAGGTGGCCATAAGGATGGTGGTTTGCGCGCTGAGTTTAAACGAAAAGCTGACGATAGTGGGACTTTCACTGAAACCTTAGATACAACGCCATTCGCAGAAAACAGGAAAGTACCCTTGCATGCCCCAAAAGGCACTGCCTTAATTTTTGGTGGTTTGTTTCCCCATATGTCTTTTCCAAATAGATCAGAAAAGTCCCGTCATGCTTATACGCTCCATGTGATTGACGGCGCGGCGCATTACCCCTCAAACAACTGGCTGCGAAGGCCGAAAAATATGCCGTTAAAAGGGTTCTAAGTATGGTAAATATAGTCATCATAGGGGGCGGCCATGCGGCAGCTCAAGCTGTTACTTCGCTCAGGCAACATAAGTTTGATGGGTATGTAACCCTTATTAGCGATGAGGCAGAAATTCCCTATCAACGCCCCCCGCTTTCTAAGGCATATCTGTCTGGTGACATTGCTGGTGAACGTCTCCCTATTTTACGGGCTACGGCGTATGAACAAGCGGGTGTAAAGGTACACCTTAAAACACGTGCAGAAGAATTTAACTGCGTCAGTAAAACTGTCCGTCTCATGGACGGCAAAACTATACCGTACGACAAACTTATACTGGCTGTCGGTGGTAGGCCACGCAAACTGACCTGCCCAGGATCTAACCTCGCGGGTATACACTATGTGCGGACAAAAGTAGATACTGACCAGCTGCGGCCAGAATTTGACGCCGCCAAAAAAATCCTTGTTATTGGCGGTGGTTATATAGGCCTTGAGGTTGCAGCTGTTGCCCGAAAAGCTGGTAAAGATGTCACCGTTCTTGAGGCGATGGACCGCATCCTAGCCCGTGTCGTTGCTCCAGAAGTTTCAGAATTTTATACCAACCTCCATAGGGGGGAAGGTGTTGAAATTCATACCAGCCAAATGGTAACTGAAATTATAGGGAATAAACGTGTTGAAGCCGTCATAACCGACAAAGGTGAGAGGTTTGATGGAGACCTTATTGTTGCGGGTATAGGTCTGATAGCCAATTGCGAACTTGCTCAAGAAGCAGGCCTTACTGTAGAACAGATGGGCATAACAGTTAATGAATTTTGCCAAACCAGCGACCCTGATGTTTATGCTACC
>Ga0316208_1001315_pt1 | contig 23944 bp, 17 predicted proteins | sample 3monopyrite_MG_FD_204944 | JGI IMG/M metagenome (GOLD analysis project Ga0316208, IMG submission 204944) | Microbial mat bacterial communities from mineral coupon in-situ incubated in ocean water Damariscotta River, Maine, United States -... | ecosystem: Environmental > Aquatic > Marine >... | reverse complement strand
AGCCGCAGGCGATGGTGTTTTGAATGCGTGCCAGCGTCTGAAACGCGGGCGCCTCCGGCTTCCGGTCAAACAAGGAACTTATTTCGGGACAATTCCTTAGGGCTCGCCAGGACAAAGCGCCAGTTGCAGGAATTATTTCCGCCCCGTCGACTTAATACCCGACCGCGACGCCGTCTTTGCGAGCTTCCGTCGCGCCGTGCAGCGTTCCGTTTTTCCAGTCGATGAGAATTCCCTGGTAGCCGCCAAACGAGCCGGGAGCTTCGCGGAGGATATGGCCTCGTCGTTCGAGTTCGGCTCGGACTTCAGGCGTCACGCCGGATTCGATTCCGACTTCGCCGCCGCTTTCCCACATCGCTGTGCCGGTCGGCGTTTGCGAGCCGACGTGGTTGACTCGTGAGGCATCGCCAGCGGCCTGCACGTTCATGTCGAAGTCGATCATGTTCATCAGAACTTGAACATGCCCCTGCGGCTGCATGTCGCCGCCCATCACGCCGAAGCAGAAGTACGGTTTTCCGTCTTTCGTGACGAAGGCCGGGATGATTGTGTGGAAAGGTCGCTTGTGCGGCTCAAGCGTGTTGAGGTGATCCGGATCGAGGCTGAACAGTTGCCCGCGGTTCTGCATCACGAAGCCAACGTCGCCGGGCACGATCTGTGAGCCGAAACCGTGATAGTTGCTCTGAATGAACGAGCAGCAGTTGCGATCTTTATCGACGACCGTCAGGTAGATAGTGTCGCCCTTGCTGAGAATCGGATCTCCGGCATCGACTTTCGTCGCCGCTTTCTGCATGTCGATGCGAGCTCGCTGGCGATCGCCGTACTCTTTGGAAATCAGACCGGCGACAGGCAGCTTGTTGAAGTCCGGATCGGCATAAAACTTCGCGCGGTCGGCGAAGGCCAGCTTCTTGGCCTCGACAAAAACGTGAACCAGATCCGCCGAGTTGTGCCCCATCTTCCGGACGTCGAATCCTTCGATCACGTTCAGCATTTCCAAAGCGGCGATGCCCTGGCCGTTCGGCGGCAGTTCCCAGACATCGTAGCCGCGGTAGTTCGTCGAAACGGGATCAACCCATTGCGAGGTGTGATCGGCGAAGTCCTTCATCGAAAAGTAGCCGCCTTCGTCGTTGCTGAAGTCGACAATCTGCTGCGCAATTTCGCCCTTGTAGAATGCGTCGCGGCCACTCTTGGCGATTGCTCGGTAGCTGTTCGAGAGAGACGGGTTCTTGAAGATTTCTCCTTCGCGCGGAGATTTGCCGTCCTTCAGGTACGTCTTCGCCGAGAACCTTCTTTCTGTGGTTGGCCATTTCCCAAATCGTTCTTCGCCGCTCTTCCAGTAGCCGGCGATAATCTGCGTGACCGGGAATCCGGCTTCCCCGTAATCGACCGACGGCTGCAGAATCTTGTCGAACTCCATCGTTCCGAATTTATTTCGCAGCTCTTCCCAACCGTCGACACAGCCGGGCACAGACCAGGGAAGCAGGCCGTGAATCGGAATTTCGTCGAGCCCCTTCTCTTTGAAAACTTCTCGATTGATCGCGTACGGGCTGCGGCCGCTGGCGTTCAGACCGTGCAGCGTTTCCGACTTCGCATCCCAGTAGATGACGAAGAGGTCCCCGCCGATGCCGCAGCTCATCGGCTCGACCAGCCCCATCATCGCGCTGGTGGCGATGGCCGCGTCGGCAGCGTTTCCGCCGGCCTTGAGAATGTCCAGGCCGACCTGAGCGGCCAGCGGATGACTCGTCGCGACCATGCCGCTGGTTGAAATCACGACGGAGCGACTTTGTCCTGGATCGCCGACCGGTCGATCAAACCCGGCCGCCTGGACCGCTTGCTTTGAAACGGGAGCCGCCATTGGGTCAGTCATCACGAGTCCTGAGAAAAATAGCAGAACAGACAGGCGGTAAGCCAGAGAGCGAAACTTCGGCATGAAACACGTCCCGTCATATCTTGAGTCAGAGAACGCAGGCTTGAGCCAACGGACTCAGGATTAGCCCAACTCAACTTCCCGATTTACTCGAGTTTCAAATAACCAGACGCGTCAGCGAGAGAATCAATTCGCAGACGGCCCCTCGCCTCCGCGTTTCGAAGTTGCACACCTCAGCCGCGAAGCGGCGACAGCACATAGCCGTGGGTGTAAACCCACGGAAAAGGATTGAATTGAACATGTGAGCCGCGAAGCGGCGGCAGCGCCGGGCAGCGTAATTTTGGTGCCGCCGCTTCGCGGCTCAATGTCACGTTTTCGTCCCGGTTCTGCGGGCTGACGCCCGCAGCTATGTGCTGCCGTCGCTTTGCGACTCCAGATTTGCGCAACTTCAAAACTTACGCGTCCGGTTACCAGCGGAAACTTATTTCGAACCCATTTCTCGGTTCCGCAAGCCGAAAGTCTGACCAGTGTCCCGCGAACTCGTTTTTCTCGCAAGCAGGTGGCGATAGGAACGGAAAGCCCGCTCTATGAGAGAGGTCAGGTTCCTCGCCTTTCCAGCAGCTGAGTAACGCGACGACGGATCGTCGCATTCCAGGCATGGAAACTTTTGAAGTTTGTATTGACACAACATTCACGTGTATTACAGTCGTACGACACTGGTTGGACATTGGCATGGTAAACCCCTCAATTCAATTCGAAGTTCACCCGTCCTCGGGGGTGCCGATCTATCGGCAGCTGATGGATCAGGTGCGGGCGATGATTGCCAGCGGGCAGCTTGCCGACGGCGACCTGCTGCCGAGTGTGCGGCAGATGGCGGACGAGCTTCAGGTCAACATGATGACCGTGTCGAAGGCGTGGAGCCGGCTGGAAGTTGAAGGCGTGCTGGAGCGAGTTCGCGGTACCGGAATGCGGGTCACATCGGGAGTGGCGAGCGGGCCGCTGAAAGAACGCAAAGCTGATCTCAAGCCATTGGTCGAGCCGATGGTGACGCGAGGCCAGCAACTGGGGCTTACGGATGGGCAGATTCTCGACGTTGTGAAATCCGTACTGAAGGAACGCAAGCGATGAACGAACCTTCGAATGCTGCACCCCTGATTGAAGTTTCCGGCCTGATGAAAAACTTCGGGACCGCTCAGGTACTAAAAGGGGTCGACCTGACGATCCCGCGAGGTTCCGTCACCGGTCTTCTGGGCAAGAACGGTTCCGGCAAGTCGACATTGCTGAAGTGCCTGCTTGGTTTGCTGAAGCCTTCGTCTGGCAAAGCGACGATTCTCGGGGAAGAACCGTGGCATCTCTCGACCGAAGCGAAAGCCCAACTTGGGTACGTCGCTCAGGAAGTCAGTCTTTACGCCTGGATGCGCGTTCGGCAGATCATTGAATACACCGCGGCCTTCTATCCGACGTGGAATCACGACCTGGCCCTCGAACTGGCTCGGCGTTGGGAGCTTCCGACGGAAGATCGAGTCGGGCCGATGTCCCAGGGGCAGCAGCAGAAGCTGGCACTGATCCTGGCACTCGGCCATGAGCCAGACCTGCTGATTCTCGACGAGCCCGTCGCGAGCCTCGATCCGTCAGCACGCCGGGAGTTCCTCAGCACTCTGCTGGAAGTGACACGCGACGAGAATCGAACCGTCCTCTTCTCGACACACATCACGACCGACCTGGAACGCGTGGCTGACCACGTAGCCGTCCTTCAGGAAGGCAAGATCGTTTACCACGATGAGCTGGACGATTTGAAAGACAGCGTCAAACGCCTGCGAGTCACCTCAGAATCTGACCTGCCGAGTTCCTTCAGAGTGGCCAACTCGCTGCGGGCAGAAGTGTCAGGAAAGCACGCACTGGTGGCCGTTGTCGAGGTCGGGCCAACGCTGGTCGAAGAAATCGAATCCCGCTGGCAGGCGAGCGTGACCGTCGAGGATCTGAGTCTCGAAGAAATCTTTCTCGAAATGCACGGCGACGCGTAGCCGAAAGTGTCGAACGCGAGAGATGCTCAACCCAGTAACTCAACACGTTGAGGAATTTCAGTACCAGTCTTTGCCACCAGCTTTAGCTGGTGGATACGTGGTGTTTTGTGGTCAAACAGCCGGCTTTAGCCGGACTTCACAAATGGCTTCGGCAAGTTGATCAACTCCACGACGGAAAGTCCGGCTGAAGCCGGCTCACCAGATTGTCCATGCTCAGAGACCACCGGCTAAAGCCGGTGGCAAAACAAAGGGAATCTGGCGGTAAGAATTGTTAACTGTGTTGCCAGTAGTGGCTACGAGGATTTCGGGAGACCAGAAATGAACAGCAACATTTCCAGTAGTAAATTCGGCTTCCGCCGTCAGCTCCTGGTCGTTCTGAGGACGTACCTGACACAGCGGCACTTCCGTAACATGATTCTGCCTGGCACGATCTGTTGGGCCTCTATTTCTATTATGCTGACCACTTTCGGTCCGTCGGGCCAATTTCATGGCCCGGACGCTGATCGAACTGAGCGGGTGTCGTCATATCTCGTTGCTGTGCTGACACCAACTATGATACTTGGGCTCTGGTTGGGACCGCACTTAAAACAGCAGTTTGCGGAACCACGTTCTCGATTGCTTCCAGGATTCGCGAAGGCCCATCTCGCAACTGCTGCATGCTTGATCGTGATACTCACAGGTTTGCCGTTGCTGGGTATCTTGAGACATGGATGGGAAGCACTTGCAACGGCCCTGGCAATCCAACTTGCCGCGTGTGCGTGGTGTCTATGGATGATGCAGCTGAATTCTGGAACCATGATGTTCCTGCCAATCGCCGTGTATTTTGGCGCGACCTATGGAGCGTCTCCGGCGACGCAGACAGTGATGGCAGAAATAATTCTGCCGCCATCCTTAACTGTGTTCTCAATCATGCTTCTTGGTGCCGGAGTCGTTGGCCTGACCGGTTATGCCATGAGACTGGCGACATTACATGAAGGCATGTGTGAATACGGGATTGTGGTCACACATGACATTTTCTGGAATGTGTCGTCACGTTCAAGCAACCGTGTCTGGCAACAGATGCAGGGTCGGGCTGTTTCAAAGTCAGTCTTCCACTCCTGGTCATCTGATCGACAGATCGCCTTCGCTATGCGGCATCTCTCTCGAAACATTGGCTGATACGCAGCGTTGTGCTGTTCCAGATTTCGCGCAACTTCGCATGGCTTTGGATCATTCCTTTGACTCCTGCTGTCTTTGGTGCCGGAGCGGTGTTCCCATCTTTTGTCAGCGGAAACACATCTGCCACGAGCACCGCCATTCCGTTTTTCATTTCGGTGATGGTGATCGTTTCTGTCATGGGGATCATCGTGCAATGGTTTCAACATTGGCGTTGGTACTCGACCGAGTTGCTCCGGCCATTACCAAGAAACCGTTTTGTTGCGACCATCTTTACGGCGTTCGCCGTTGATGGCGCGGTCATCCTCGCACTGTTGCTTCTCTTTCTGGCAGGAGCTGTGTCGCAGGGGTGGACAATCCCTCGCTTATCAAACTTGGAGAGTTCTCTCCTTTGTTCGACACATATTGTCGCACATTTTGCGACGTCGTTTTCGCTGTCCGTCTGGCTGCTCCCGTCCCGTAAGTCCAGATCGCTGATCGTCGCGTTGCCAGCGTCAGCGATCACTCACGGCATTCTAACGGCTCTGTCAATCGGACTCGGGCCTGAACTGTTTGCCGTGACTCTTTCCTCAGTTCTGGTCGGATCAGTCGGCTTCAGCACTCTGGTCATGATGCTGGCGTGGCAGAAATGGAACTCAATTGAGTTTGCCTGACGCGGGCAATTGATTCCGCTTCGACTTGTCAGCCCGTTATGCTCCTGCCTGAGATTGGGGATCAAATTTCGACATCATCAGGCAGGACTCAGTCATGCGAAGCGTCAGTAATATCGGTGGGCTTGTGCTTCTGAGTGCAGTCACGTTAGCGGCGTCCGCGACACGTGCCGACGAGCAGGAGCTATACGGTATTGATACCTACGCCCCGATGACCACGTCGCAAGTCGCTGGTTCTCCGGAGCCGCCGTTGCCTTACCGGGCGGTGCGAACCCTTCCCAAGCTGCAGGTCGACTGGCCGATCTTTGTGACGACCGAACCGGGCAGTTCGCGGCTGATTTTCATCCACGACCATCGACCGGAGAAGAAGTTTCAGGTCTGTCGTGCGACGACCGATCAAGTAGCCGTGGGCGAGTTCGATGTACTTTTCGAGGTAGACGATCCGGCGTACAGCATCTGCTTTCATCCGAACTTTGCTCAGAACGGATTCTTCTACCTCGGGCACAACGGTCCGAACAAAGCACTTCCGAAAGATGCTCAGAAGACGTGTCGAGTGACTCGGCACACGTTGCAACGGGAAGCTCCGTTTTCACTCGTTGAAGATTCGGCGAAAGTGATTCTCGAATGGGACTCCAACGGCCACAACGGCGCGGCGGTCACGTTCGGCCTGGACGGAATGTTCTACGTGACGACCGGTGACGGAACGTCCGACTCCGACACCGACCTTACCGGGCAGGGCCTTGATCATCTGCTGGCGAAGGTGCTGAGACTGGACGTCGACCATCCGGATGACGGGCGACAGTATTCGGTTCCCAAAGACAACCCGTTCGTCGGCCAGGAAGGCATCCGCCCGGAGACGTGGGCGTACGGTTTGCGAAATCCGTGGCGAATGACGACCGACCCGAAGACGGGTCACATCTGGGTCGGACAGAACGGACAGGATTTGTGGGAGCAGGTTTACAAGGTCAACAAGGGCGAAAACTACGGCTGGAGCGTTTACGAAGGCAGCCATCCGTTTTACCTCGAACGCAAGGCCGGACCGCATCCGCACGTGAAGCCGACGTTCGAGCATTCGCATTCGGAGTCGCGATCGCTGACCGGCGGAGTCGTTTACTACGGCTCGAAGTTTCCGCGTCTGCAGGGTGCGTACATTTACGGTGACTACTCGACCGGCAAAATCTGGGCGGGCAAACACGATGGCACAAAGGTTGTTTGGCATCAGGAAATCGCGGACACGACGATGCAGATTACGTCGTTCGGAATCGATCCCGACGGCGAGTTGCTCATTACCAACCACATTGGCAAAGACGACGGCGGCTTCTACACGTTGGAACCGATTGTGCCCGATGCCTCGCCGAAGACGTTCCCGCGAAAGCTCAGCGACAGCGGGCTGTTCGCCAACGTGGCCAGGCATGAAATGCAGCCCGGCGTGATCCCCTACTCGGTGAATTCGCCACTCTGGTCGGACGGTTCGCTGAAGGCTCGGTTCTTTGCGATCCCACACGACGCTGGCGAAGACGGAACAACGCCGAAGATATCCGCTGGCGGTAACCGAGGATGGGGTTTCCCGGAGCAAACGGTGCTTGTGAAGTCGTTCTCCGTGGATACTGTCGACGGAGATCCAAAGTCGCGTCGCTGGATCGAGACCCGCTTCCTGCATCGTGAGAACAAAGAGTGGGTTGGCTACTCGTACCGCTGGAACAACGAACAGACCGACGCAACGCTCGTCGACAAAGACGGAGCGGACATCGTGTTCAAGGTCCGAACGACCGAAGGCAGCATGGTTGATCGAAAGTGGCGATACCCCAGCCGAGCGGAATGCATGGTCTGTCACAGTCGGGCGGCCAACTACGTCCTCGGCCTCTCGACGCCGCAGTTGAACCGCGACCATGACTATTCATCAAGCGGCGGCTCATCAAGCGGCGGCTCATCAAGCGGCGGCTCATCAAGCGGCGGCCCCGTCGATAACCAGCTTCGCACGCTGGAGCATCTCGGCTATTTCAAGCTGAAGCGGAAGGGTGGAAAGGATGCGGCGTTCAATTCGGACGACCATCCTCGACTCGCCAATCCGTATGATGAGTCCGCGCCGCTGGCCGATCGAGCCTTGTCCTACCTCCACTCAAACTGTGCCCAGTGCCACGTTGCTGCCGGCGGTGGAAACTCGCAGATGATCCTCTCCTTCGGCACAAAACCAGAGAAACAGAATCTGATCGACGCCGATCCTCTGCACGACCGGTTTGGCATCGCCAACGCAAAACTCGTCGTCCCCGGCTCGCCTGAGCGATCGCTCGTCCTGCAAAGAATCGCCCGGCGCGGCCGAGGGCAGATGCCTCAATTGGCGACGTCGCTCATTGACGACCGAGCGGTTGCCCTGTTCACCGAGTGGATCAGGGGTCTTCCAGATGAAGACGATGTGGATGAAATGCCAGACGGTCAGAAATAGGAGCCAGGTGAGCCGAGTCCGGTAAGGCCTCGGCTCTTTACGCACAGGCTGCCAACCGCCGCCTGACGACGTGCGGCTCGCCGAATTGTTGAATCTTGCAGACCAAACGAAAACAGCGTGCGGGAGAACTTCTCCCGCACGCTGTGTTGCTTCGCCAGATCAGCGTTGCTCGAAAGCGAACGTCTGACTTAGATCGACGCGGTCAGCTCACCCATGCGCTGGGTCAGTTTGTTGTTCTCGTCGTAGTCGATCGGGATGACGACGAGGCTTGGTCCGTCAGCCTCGAACGACTTTTCGAGCGTGTCCTGGAGGTCGGCGGCGTTGTTGCAGCGGTAGCCGTTCCAGCCGAACGCTTCGGCGAGCGCCACGAATTCTGGATTGCCGAATGCCAGATCGGTGTGTTTGCCGAACTGGTTGAACTGCTTCCAGGCAATCAGCCCGTAAGCGTGGTCTTCCCAGATCATGATGGTGATGTTCGAGTTGTACCGTTTTGCGGTTTCCATCTCCTGAACATTCATCAGGAAGCCAGCGTCGCCGCAGATCCCGAGAACCCGCTGTTCCGGATCAACAAAGCTGGCGGCGATAGCCCCTGGCAGTGAGAAACCCATCGAGCAGAAGCCGTTCGGAATCAGGCATGTGTTGGGCTCGTGACATTGGAAGTAGCGAGCGATCCACATTTTGTGAGCACCAACGTCCGACAGCAGCAGGTCGGTCGGACGCAGCACCTGACGAGCGTCCCACAAAGCCTTCTGCGGCCGAATCTTGCCTTCGGTCGTGTCGTCTTTGTGAGCTTCGAATTCTTCGGTCATCTTCTCACGGCACAGCTTTGTGTGAGAGTGATCAAAGTCCAGGTTCTCGGCGCCGTCACGGGCAACCCGCTCGTTCAGCATCCACAGTGTGTGGGCCAGGTCGCCGACAACTTCCGTTTCGATGCGGTAGTTCTCGTCAACTTCCGAAGGGATAAAGTCGCAGTGAACGATTTTATGCTTTCCACCGGGATTCCACAGACCAGGGTGGTACTCGACCATGTCGTAACCGAGTGAAATGACCAGGTCAGCTCGCTCGATGGCGACGGCCGGAACATCTTTGCCGCCCAGGCCAATCGTGTAACAGCACTGGTCGGAATCCATGTCGACGCAGCCTTTAGCCATCATCGTATTCAGGACGCCAATGCCGGTTGATTCGGCGAACTTTCGCAACTGACCAGCAGCTCGGCGGCGAATACAGCCGTTACCAGCGAGGATGATCGGACGCTTTGCTGCCTTGATCACGTCCCATGCCTGATTGACGATCTTGTCGTCAGCAACCGGTCGACGGAACTGTCGTGGTTCGATCGGTTCGACCGAGGTCTGCTTCTTTGCGATATCTTCCGGGAGCTCAATCAGCACAGCCCCTGGCTTTTCGGTGGTCGCTATGCGGACTGCTTTTCGGATGATTTCCGGAATGTTGTCCGCGTGGTAAACCATCTGAGCCCACTTGGTCACGGGTTTGAACATCCCGACAACGTCCATGACCTGGTGAGATTCTTTGTGAAGTCGCTCAGAACTGCCCTGTCCAGTCAGCACAAGCATCGGAGAGCGGTCCATGTTCGAGTCCGCAACGCCAGTGATCAGGTTGGTCGCTCCCGGTCCCAGCGTTCCCAGGCAGCCGGCAGGCTTCCCAGTCAGCCGGCCGTAGATTTCGGCCATGAATGCCGCACCCTGTTCATGCCGAGTCAGGATAAACCTGATCTTGTCGGTCTCTTCCAGCGAGATCATGAAGTCGGCGTTTTCTTCGCCCGGCACACCAAAGATGTACTCAATACCTTCTTCTTCGAGACACTTTACAAACAGATCGGACGCTTTCATCGGATTGAATTCCTTGTGTGACGTGAGCTGGTGACGTGAGCTGGTGACGTGAGCTGGTGACGTGAGCTGGTGACGTGAGCTGGTGACGGGTGAGCAGACGGAGCGTTGGACGAGGCTCGATTTCCGTATCCTGTGATCGGAAACTTATTATAGAAGTGATCTTTAGGGAAACGACTTACACGTGAAGTTCGACCATGTCACCTTCGTGGAGTACATGGTCGCGGCCGACCTGCTGGCCGTCGTGTCCGCCGTCGCCCCAGACTTTGGCAAAATTGAGACGCTCCACAAAGTCATCATGGACGCGTTCTGCCAGCGTTTCGACCGTCGAACCGGCGGGGACCGCAAACGGTTGTTCGTAGACGGCCGGTCTGCCAGGAGCCTTTGTAAAGACCCGGATCAAACCCAGCGATTCGTAGATGGCATTTCGCAGAGAATCGCGAGAGTTTTGGTCCTGTAGTTCGACGCGAAGAGTTGAAAGCTTGCGAGGCGAAATCTCGTTCAGAAGAGAAACCCGCATCTCAGAGTCAGCATCGTCAGCGTGAGTGGCGACCAGCAGCGTCTGAACGCGCAGCTTCGAAAAGTCACCCTCGTCGTAACCAGTTCTGTCACTAAGCAAAGTTTTGCGAGCTTCCAGTTGCTGAATAACGTTCAGCGTTTCTTCCGGTGCGTCGTCAGAACTTCCGTCAAACGCGAGCACGACAAGATCGGCGGTTCGCACATAGTTAACAAGGTACGGTTCGATCGGCGTCTGGCTGACGGGCGGAGTATCGACCAACTGAATCAGGACATCGTTGCACGACATCATCGCCGGGAACGGTTCGCGAGTCGTGAAGGGGTAGTTAGCAACTTCGGGAGCAGCGTTGGTCAGCTCGGCAACGATTCGTGATTTGCCGGAATTCGGCCCACCGATCACGACGACCGTGCCAGCTCCCTGTCGAGGAATGCGAAATGTCCGCCCCTGTTTCGGAGCATCACGCTCGGCCTGAACTTCGGCCCGAGCCTCTTTGATCCTCGCTCGAATCGCCGCCTGAAGATGATCCGTCCCTTTGTGTTTCGGGATGACCTGAAGCATGACCTTGAGCCGTCGCAGTCGTTCCTCGCTGGTCTGCGCGCGGCGGTACTGTTCTTCGGCGAGGTAGTACTTGATCGTTAGGTTTGCAGCCATCTGACTCGTCGACCTGCCAACGTAAGAAACGAGTCCGAACCAACTTCGCCACAGTGGCTCCGCACTCCGTGCGGAAAGCCCCAAAAGGGCTGACGCGACGGAGTTGCGTGCCACAGAAAACGAGCACTTATTTCGGACACGATCCTAAAAACAGCCACCGTGCGAAAACGCGCACGGTGGCTGATTAAGGTTGCGTCTTGCTGTAAAAAAAAGGACTCTACGAAGCGCTGTGGCCGAAGGTTTCCGTCGAGGCTGATGCACACGCACGAGCGTACTCCGGTGGCAGTTCATCCGCGAGCAATTCTCCACCACGCAGGAAGTTGTAAAGTTCTCCGTAGTGCTTTGTCTGGTTAGACGAGATCCGGTGCATGACGTGCCACGGTCGCAAGTCTTCGGCTGAATCCAACCCGAGTGCCCCGATCATTTCTGCGAGACTATTGACTGTTTCGTGATGATAACTGGCAACTCGGTTCGCTTTGTCAGTCGGGTCCAGACCGGCCATCAGATGTTTCATCTGCGTAGCAACGCCGACCGGGCAGTGATTGCTGTTGCACTTAAGTGCCTGGATGCAGCCAATGGCCATCATCATTGATCGAGCGCTGTAACAGGCGTCGGCTCCGATGGCCAGGCGTTTGAGCATCCCGAATCCTGAGGTCACCTTTCCGCTGGCAATAATCTTGACCTTGTCTCGCAGCGAGTAACCCATCAGCGCGTTGTGGACAAAGATCAGGCCTTCGACCAGCGGTGCACCGATGTGGTTGGAAAATTCCAGCGGTGCAGCTCCCGTTCCACCTTCACCACCGTCGACGACGATGAAGTCTGGGGCGATTTCCATCTCAACCATGGCCTTGCAGATCGCCAGAAACTCTCGTCGTTTCCCGACACACAGTTTGAAACCGACAGGCTTGCCGCCGCTGAGATCCCGCAGCCTCTTCACAAACTCCAGCAGGCCTAGTGGCGTCGAGAACTCATTATGCGTCGGCGGAGAAAGAACGTCTTCCCCCATCGGCACGCCGCGAATCTTTGCGATTTCAGGCGTCACTTTCGCAGCCGGCAGGATTCCACCGTGGCCTGGCTTGGCACCTTGCGAGAGTTTGATCTCGATCATCTTGACGTTTGGAATCGCCGCTTTTTCTTCGAAGATTTCAGGCGAGAAATTCCCGTCGTCTCCTCGGCAAGCGAAGTAGCCGGTACCGACCTGCCAGATGAGGTCGCCTCCGCCATCCAGGTGGTACGGGCTCAGGCCGCCTTCGCCGGTGTTGTGTGCGAAGTTGTCTTTCTTAGCGCCTCGGCTGAGGGCGAGAATCGCGTTCATACTGAGCGAACCAAAACTCATCGCCGAAATGTTCAACAGGCTCAAGGAATAGGGTTGCTTGCAATCCGGGCCGCCGACCATCACTCGCATGTTGCTGGCATCGATGTGTTTTGCGGCCAGAGAGTGGTTCACCCATTCGTAACCTGGCGCATACACATCAAGCTTCGTTCCGAAAGGCGTCGTGTCTCGAACGTTCTTGGCTCGTTGATAAACCAGTGAACGATCTTCGCGGTCGAACGGGACTCCTTCTTTGTCGCTTTCGATGAAGTACTGATAAATCTCGGGGCGAACCAGTTCGAGGAAGTACCGAGCGTGTCCCAGCACGGGATAGTTTCGGCGAATCGCCTGCTGCGGCTGGGTCATATCGATGAAGCCCAGAATGATCATCGGCCCCAGCACAATCCACGGCCACAACGCGTGCCAACCGCAGATCGCGAAAGCCGCGACTCCGACCACGACTAACGCGGCAACACCCCACACGAAAATAGCTCGGAAGTTTGTTTCGACGAACTCGGCGATACGCATGTGCGAAGTCTTTCGTGATAGGGGACTTGTCTGATGTTCTGCCCGGCGTTGAGAGGAAACTCGGATTCGTGCAGCCGTTGAATTTCGGATTGTGTCAGAGCTGACTTTGGTGATCTGTCGTGTCGGAATTTTTGCGTTGAAGCCGCATGAAGTGGGCCTGCAGACTTTCGCTCAGCCAACAGAGTTTCGGTAGCGTCTCAATGTGTTTCATTTTGAGCAACTCATCGGAATCCGGCGAGGCATCGCACCACGGAGATTGGTTCGTTCAGTAGGGACGGATGCCTGGCATCTTGTGTGAAGATTCGTTGTTCGAATCGGCGTTCAGCAGATGTCCGGTCGCAACGAGGAGAGGTTGCGAACCGTTTTGAATCGATACATCCGCCATAAACATCGCTATCCGCGAAAGACTCAGCATTCAAATATCGAGAGAAACCACCGTCTTTGAAGAACGAACGTCGTTGATCAGGTTTATCGTCGGCTCGTGACAGAGTCGTCTCGCGATGTCGTCCTATGTTCAAGAAAGGAAATCGCAAACTATTTCGGAACGTGCCGGTCCGGCGCGTAAATCCGCCAATGTCTGACCAGGCCGACTCTCAAGTCAACGATCATTCGCACGCGCCGGCTGCATCGCCGAGTCGCAACGATGTGAATACCCACCCCGAAAAGTCGCAGCGGCAACACATCCTGACAGTTGCTGTCGAGGACTGGTTTCAGGTCGGATCGTTCGGACGGCTCATCGAGCAGGAGCAGTGGTACCGCTTCGAGACTCGGATCGAACGAAATACTCAGCGAACGTTCGAGCTGCTCGACGAGTACGACGCGAAGGCGACATTTTTCGTACTCGGCTGGGGGGCCAGGCAGATGCCGGAACTCGTTGCCGAGATCGCCAACCGGGGGCACGAAGTCGCCAGCCTCGGCTATCACGATCGTACAATTAAGGGCCTGTCGCGCGACGAGTTTCGTGAAGACCTGCTGCGGGCTCAGGAAGCGATCGAATCGGCATCCGGACAAAAGTTGCTTGGCTATCGAATCGCGGATCAGTGGCTCGGCCCGAAAGATCTGTGGGCGCTCGACGTGCTGGCGGAAGAGGGCTACGCGTACGACTCTAGTGTCCTGCCGATGTTCAACCGCTTCTCTGACGAGGCTTACCGGCGATTCGTGCATCGCCAGTCGACACCGTTCGGCAGCATTCTGGAAGTCCCGCCTTCGTCGACCCGGGGCATGGGCTGCTGCCTTCCGATCGCCGGCGGAAACTGGTTCCGCCAGTTGCCTCATACTTTGCTTAAGAAGCTTAAGAAGGCAGTCCAGAATTGGGACGAGAAGCACGCTGACCCGTTCGTCATGTGCTTCCACATCTGGGAACTCGACCCGGATCAGCCTCGCATCTCGGCGACCGACCGAATCTCAAAGATTCGGCACTACCGAAATCTCGACAAGATGCAGTGGGTGCTGGAGGACCATCTGGCGAAGTACAACTTCGGAACCGTTGCTGATCGACTCGGGTTGGAAACGCGAAGCGTGGATCGGATCGAGAGTCCCGGGCCGAGAGTCGAAAGCAGTCACGGCAGCACTCCTTCAACGGCGGGTTCCCAGCCCTCGGCCCTCGGCACTCACCCCTCCGCCATCCAGCCAGTCTCCATCGTCATCCCTTGCTACAACGAAGAAGCGTCGCTGCCGTACCTCGGACGGACGCTCGACAAGCTCGAAGCAGAACTCTCTGACCGCTACGAACCGCAGTTCATTCTGGTCGATGACCGAAGCGCTGACAGCACCTGGGAGATCATGCAATCCGTGTTCGGTTCGAAACCGAACTTCAAGCTCGTTCAGCACGAGCAGAACAGTGGCGTCTCTGCGGCAATCCGGACGGGGATTCGCCACTCCGAAACGGAGCTGGTTTGCTCGATGGACTGCGACTGTTCTTACGACCCGCTTGAGTTCAGTCGAATGCTGCCGCTGATGACCGACGACGTCGACCTGGTGACAGCCTCGCCGTACCACCCGCAAGGCCGCGTGAAGAACGTGCCCGGCTGGAGACTTCTGCTTTCCAAAGGCCTGTCGACGATCTACCGCATCGTCCTGCCTCAAAAGCTGCATACATGGACGAGTTGTTTCCGAGTCTACCGAAAGTCGGCCATCGAAAAGCTCAGCCTGCACGAAGCCGGCTTCCTGGGCACAGCCGAACTGGTCGGGCAACTCTGCCTGAACGGTTCAAACATCGTCGAGCATCCCGCGACGCTGGAAGTCCGCATTTTCGGCGAGTCGAAAATGAAAACGTTCCACACGATCGCCGGGCATCTGCGACTCGTGCAGCAACTCGTCAAGCAACGGCTGGGAAGAACATCCAACACCGAACTTCCAACATCGAACAGCGAAGGCTCAGCGGCAAACGTCGCCTCGACGCTGTTCGATTCTCAACAACATCCTGAAACCCCGATCGCCAAACCCGCCAAGACCAATTCCAAAATGAGAGGTCTCAAAACCATGTCCAGCACTCAGATCCAGCTTCCATCCGCTCAGAATGCGTCCGGCCGAACTCTCGGTGCCGAAGAACTTGAAAACGTCGCTGCCGCACTGCGCAGCGGAACGTTGACCAGTACGAAGGGAACGTTCGTGAAACAGTTCGAAGAGAACTTCGCTTCACAACTCGGATCGCGATTCGGGCATGCCTGTTCGAGCGGCACGGCAGCCATTCACACGGCCATCGCCGCGATCAATCCGGAGCCCGGCGACGAGATCATCACCACGTCGATTACCGACATGGGCGCGCTGACTCCGATCATCTATCAGGGCGCGATTCCGGTTTTCGCCGACGTCGACCCGAAAACTTACAACGTCACCGCAAAAACAATCGAAGCTCGCATCAGTGAGAAAACCAACGCAATCATCGTCACGCACCTGTTCGGCAACCCGTGCGACATGCGAGCGATCATGGAACTCGCCAACGCGCGTAACCTACCGGTTATCGAAGACTGCGCTCAGGCATTTCTGACCAGCTACAACGATGACTACGTCGGCACGCTCGGCACCATCGGCTGCTTCAGCCTTCAACAGGGCAAGCACATCACCACTGGCGAAGGCGGAGTCGTCGTGACGGACGACGAAGAATTCGCACGGCGGATGTTCCTCTTCATTAACAAAGCGTGGGGTTACGGCGACGCCAACGCTGACCACTACTTCGTCGCCCCGAATTACCGCATGAGCGAACTGCAGGGCGCGGTCGCCCTGGCTCAACTTGGGAAACTCGAATGGGTCGTCGACAGCCGAGTCCGCACCGCCGACGCGCTGACCAGCGAACTGCGAGGTCTGCCCGGCGTCGAGACTCCAGCCGTCACCGACGGAGCCGTTCACACCTACTGGAAATACTGCCTGCGAGTTGACGAGTCTGTCATCGAAGGCGGTGCTGTCGGCCTGGGTGCGAAGCTTCGTGACAAAGGCATCGCCTGCGCACCGCGTTACATCCAGAAGCCGGCGTTCTCGTGCCAGGTCTTCCGGGATCAGGTGACCTTCGGCGAAAGCCGCTGGCCCTTCACGCTCGCTCGTCCGGAAGCCGTCGACTACGACGAGTCCCTCTTCCCCGGCACCTACGAAGCCCTGCGAGACGTTCTGGTTCTGCCGTGGAACGAAGTCTACAGCCAGGAACACATCGACTACATCGCCAAAGCCGTTCGGTCATCGGTTGCTGAGCTGACAAAAAACTCAGTTTCGACAACGAACTCCGCCACTAACTCTTCGATCTGACAGCCTGTCGAAGAACGATGGAGGCACCGGATCAACGTGTGCCACTGGCTCTGCCAGTGCGAACGTTCCTGAAAACGCCGATGGTAGACGGCACTGGCAAAGCCAGTGGCACACACTTTCTTCAGCAAGCCGTCAGACTCAACGAATCGTCTCTGCCATGTTGATGCTCATTCGCCATTTGATGATTGCCGCGACAATCCTGCTGGGAGCTGCCAGCTCGGTGTTCGGGAGCGATGTGAAGATCGAATACCTGGGCCATATCAAAGTTCCGAAGGTGCCGTACAAGGACCAGGTTTACGAAGACGGCAAACATTTCGGTTACTCGCGTGGCACGTTCTGCTACATCCCGGAGCGTGATTCGTTTCTGATGATCGGGCATCCGTACGGACAGAAATTCGCCGAGCTGTCAAACCCCGGCCCCGGCCAGCGTGCAAAGATCGTCAAAGACTTCTTTGACCCGACGCAGGGAGCACACGCCGAGCAGGAACGGGAAACGGATTCGCAGATTCATCTGCAGGCGTTGCTTTACGATCGAGGCCGCATCTATCTGTCGGGCGAAAAGTGGTACAACGTCACGGGGACTCACGTTCGTACGCACGGTTCATTCTCGGCGAACATCGACAACCCGGAATTCTCAGGCTTCTGGCGAGTTGGAAATCGATCCGGCCAGGTCACCGGTTACTACATGGCGAGAATCCCAGACGAACATGTTGAGAACGGAAACTGGCTGCTGACAGGCGGCAGTGTTTCGTGGCGAGGCGGCAGCAGTGCTGGACCGTGTGCCATTCTTGCAAATCCCGACGGAGCCGTTGCGGGTGCAAGAATCCCGTCATCTGAACTGCTCGTTTACCGAGCAAACCACGCCGCCGAACGCCGCCTCGATCCGGGCAATCCGCTGCACAAGGGCGTGTCGATGTACCCCGGCAGCGTCGACGGCTGGATGGGCAACAACTATGTCGGTGGAGCGGCCGTCGTCGGCAGCCGCCTGATTTTCTTCGGTCGCCAGGGCAAGGGCTACGACTTCTACGGCCCGCCCGCCGAATACAAAAAACTCACCGGCGGGCTGGAAGACCCATACGGTGGCAAGGGCTACAAGTGCGGCCCGTTCGAAGCTGCCATGTGGATTTACAATCTTGACGCTCTGAAGAAGGGCGACCGCTCAGTAGTCCGGATGACGTTTCCGTGGGCAGTTAGTCCACGAGGCCATGCCGACCTTCGCAACGTCAGCGTGCATGAAGACACGCTTTACATCTGCGAAGCCTCTGGCGAGATGTGGGGCGAGGAATCGTTGCCAATCATCCATGCTTTGCGAATTCGCTGACAACCCGCTGTCGCGAGCGCGCTCAATCGGCTATTTCTCCACTGTTAGTTGTCAGTTTGAGCGAATTTTTAGTCCGAAGGTGCGGCTGTGATTCCAAGGGTGATGTCACGTGACGAAGTTCGAAACGTCGACAAACTCGCGATTGAAGAGTTCGGCATTCCCGGCGGCGTCTTAATGGAAAATGCCGGACGAGGCTGCGTCGACTGGCTGTTAGAACTCGGAGTTTCAGGGCGAGTCGTCATCTGCGCGGGAAAAGGCAACAACGGCGGCGACGGCTTCGTGATTGCCAGGCATCTCGAAAACCGCGGGCTTGATGTCAATGTCCTGCTGTTCGCAAATCCCGAACTTCTCCGAGGCGACGCGAAAATTAACTACAAGGTCATCGAACGCGCAGGAACGCCGATCAGAGTCATCGCCGATACCCAGTCCGAAGATGATTTTGAATCAGTAGTTAACGAGGAACTTGCCAGCGCCGACTGGATCATCGACGCGCTGCTCGGCACGGGAACCAAAGGCTCACTTCGCGAACCGTTTCCGGAAATCATCAACGCCGTCAATCAAGCATCGGCCCGGACATTGGCGATCGATCTTCCGAGCGGTCAGGATTGCGACACCGGCTTACCGGTAGACTCAGAGAATTCAGTTGTCGTGAAAGCTGACTTCACCGCAACGTTTGTCGCTCGGAAACTCGGATTCGAAAATCCTGCCTCGTCGGCCTTTACCGGCGAAGTCCGAGTCATCGACATCGGCGTTCCGCATTCGATGTTCGATCCAGGTTAAGTCTTCACCGCTCTCGTACATCCAACTCGTTCCTACGCTCTGCGTGGGAACGTGAACTGCGACGCTCTGCGTCTTCACCTGTGACCACTTCTGTTATTCTGTCGGGACGCGGAGGGTCAACATGGTGCGTTCCCACGCGGAGCGTAGGAACGAGTGAATTTTTTCAACGCTCTCGACTCTCGGCCCTCAACTCTCGACCGTATCCCCATGCTGATCGAAATCGAAAATCTGACAAAGACGTTCGGCAGTCGAGCCGCTCTGGACGACGTCAGTTTGACGATCGATCCTGGCCAGATCGTCGCGATGCTCGGCCCGAACGGTGCTGGTAAGACGACACTATTGCGATGCCTCGCGGGTGTCAGTCAGGCGGCCAAAGGCCGGTTGCTCTACGACGGCGAAGTCTTTCGCCGAGACCGGATCGATCTTCGGAAGCGATTCCATTTCGTACCGGACTTCCCGTTTGTCTATCCGGAGGCGACCGTCCTGCAGCACCTGACGATGATCCTGCGAGCGTACCTTCCCGAGGATGATCCGGTCGAAGAGCTGGTGATTGAGCTCCTGGAAGAATTCGAAGTTCTGCCGCTGATCGATTCGCAGGTCAGCAAGTTGTCGCGAGGCCAGACTTACAAAGTTGGGCTGACAGCGTTGATGGCTGTCGACCCGGACGTGTGGATTCTGGACGAACCCTTCGCGTCGGGAATGGACCCGCACGGCATCGCTGCATTCCGTCGCCGCGCCCGCGATGCCACACGCCGAGGCCGCACGATCATTTACTCGACGCAACTGCTTGAGCTGGCAGAAGCATTCTCCGACCGCGTCTGCATCATGGCCGAGGGAAAAGTTCACGCCTTCGACGAAATGGCCCACCTCCGCAGCACCACATCCGCCGCCGACGGCTTCATCCTCGAAGAACTTTTCGACCGCCTCCGCGAAACTCCCGAGTAATAACCCGTTGACAAGTCGGGTCGCGGTGCGTTGTTTCAGAAGTTAATGTCAAAGGACTGAAGAACCTTCTCGCAATTCGTGAGCACTGCGCAGCACGATAAGAAAAGCGAATCTGCAATGCTGAACTCAACTGACTGGCTACATTCCGGACCGGGGCTTGCTCCGCGAGTTGCCTGGGCGTTTAACACGGATGCCGAGCTGAGCAGTCTTTGTCAGGCTCGCGAAACCGGCGATCTGTTTGCAGTCGACTCGTCCGGCGGGATGTACCGGCTTGATCGAGCGGGAAAGATTCAGACTCTCAGCCGAGGTTTGAAGAACGCTCGACTGGTTCGCTGGTCAGACAAAGGCGATGTCGGGATTGCCGTTTGCGGAACTCACGAATTCTGCGCTCTCGACGCGCGAATGAGAATCGCCTGGTCCAGCGAGTCGCCAGCTGAAGTGCTGACAGCGGCCATCGATCCCTACGGACATAACGTCGCTCTGGGACTCGACAATGCGGACACCGTCCTGCTGAACGTTGACCGAAAGAAACTGGGACAGTTTCACACGGCCAAGCCGCTGAAGTTCATCGAGTTCTGCGTCGACAAAAAACGAATCTGCGGCGCGGCTGACTACGGACTGCTCTGCATTCATCGGTTTGATGGATCGGAAGTCTGGAGTGAGAAAAACTGGTCGACCGTCGGTGACCTGAGCATCACCGAAGGGGCTCGCTCAATCTACATGGCTGGCTTCGCGCACGGCGTGCAGTGTTTCGATCATCGAGGCAGCACAAAAACGTCTTTTGTCGTCGAGGGAACGCCGTCGAAAGTCGCCGCGAGCTATTTCGGCGAGCGACTGGTCGTCTCAACGACCGAGCGGCATATCTACTGGCTGGACTCAGACGGGGCTCTTTTGTGGGCCGCGGAAACTCCCGATGACGTCGCCAGTCTGGTCTGCGATCCGTTGGGCGAGTGGCTCGTCGTCGGCTTTGCGTCCGGGAGGATTTTACGGCTCGACTGGGAATCCGACGCTGAGAAATGAGTTCGGTCCTGACGCCCGTTCGGCCGATTTTCGTCAGACAGTTTCGAACGAAAAAAGGCTCGAACAACTGAGTTTCCGAGCCCGTTATTTTGTGCTGATGCTGGACCAGACGACCGGCAATCGCTGCGGTGAATTATTGGGCGGCCGTCCAGAACGAGACGATCGACATACCGACCAACGTATAAATGAACAAAATTGAAAGCATCTTGCAGATGATTTGACCCGCTGCGACATCGTCCGACTCGAAGCCACGAAGCTCTTCGTTAGTGAAGAGTGGTTCTGGAGTTTCTGCTGGCGGGGCGGCTTCGGTAGCAACTTCAGACATCAGAAGACCTCTTTGACACTCTTACTGGTGAGCGAATCGTAAACTCGGACGACGCTCAATTGTGGACGATGAATTCGGAAAGCGAAGCAGGATTCTGCTCAAATCGACGATTTCTGTCGAGTCTGCCAGCCACAAGTTGCCGGAAACCTCTCGGAAACGGGAGTTTGCCTCTCAAAAACAAAGTAGGCAAAGACAAAGCAGGGCCGGTTCCTACCGGCCGAGTGGGCATGGTAAATGACGAGCCAAACGGCCGGTGGGAGCCGGCCCTGCCGTGCGGAGCAAACCTCGCGTTGTTCTGATTCTGCGAACGGCTTTATTCTTTCGCTTCGGATTCTTTGAATTCGAACCCATGCTGAATACTGAATTGTCGACCGGAATGGAGTCCGAGCGTGACGGAGTTTGCAGATTCTCAATCAGGTGCCGACGGGACGGCTGAGCAACAGCAGGCCCCCATCCGCGTCGTTTATGTCATGGGAGCTGGCCGCAGCGGCTCGACAGTTCTCGACACAATTCTCAACAACCACGAAGAGGTCATCGGCGTCGGTGAACTGGTGCACCTTTTCATCGAAGGGTCGGCTTCTAAGGAGAACTGCTCGTGCGGCGAAGCCCGCGACACGTGCGAAATCTGGAGCTCGGTGCGCGAACGCTGGTCCGAGCTGACCGGCCTGTCATCGATCACCGAGCACGAGCGGTTGATGACAAAGTTCACACGAGTCCAACGGCTGGCGATTCCCGAGTGGCACCGACTTCGCGCCGGCAATCCTGATCCTGACTTCGCCGAATGTCTTAAGCAGACTCGCGCGACCTACCAGGCAATCGCCGACGCGACCGGTAAGCGGGTCATCATCGAATCATCCAAGAATCCGCTCCGAGCGAAACTGCTGTGTCTGACTCCGGGGCTGGACGTGCGGCTGGTTCATCTGGTCCGTGACGCTCGCGGAGTTGCGTGGTCGCGGATGAAACCCTTCGCCAGATCCAAAGAAGGCGGAGTCCCGCAGGACATCCGCCCCAAGCCGATCCATATCTCAGCCGGCTACTGGCTGTTCATGAACTTTCTCAGTGAGCAGGTGCGAAAGTCTTTCCCCGATCAGCCGTCAACACGCATCCATTACGAAGACTTCGTATCGACTCCGGAGCGAACGCTGAAAGAAATCGGCGAGATCGCGGGGCTCGATTACTCACCGATCGTTGATCGACTTTTGTCCGGAGCCCCAATGGCCCCTGGACATCTCTACGCCGGCAATCGAGTCCGTACCGCCGGCCCGATCAAACTCCGCAGCGACATGGCCTGGGCCGAAAAACTGACTCCGAATCAGAAACGTCTCACATGGCTGCTCGCCGGTCACAAACTCCGGCAGTACGGCTACGAGATTCATCCGACAACGTCGACGGAATCCCAGACCGCAACTGTGATTGACGATTCGCTCCGCAACGCCGCCTGAAATCGTAAAGGCGAGCCGAGGCCGTCAGGCCTTGGGTAAAGGACACGATCATTCAACCTGCTCGGAAGCTCACGCTTCCGGCTCGCCAAGTGCTATCGCGGTCTACGACGTTGGAAACCGAGCCATGATCGTCTCTCCGGCGACGATGTTGTCGCCGAGTTTCGTCACGATCTCCAGCCCGTCTTCTCGGGGCAGAAGAAGCTCCGTGCGGGAGCCGAATTTGATCATGCCGAGCTGTTCGCCGCGGGCCAGTTCGTCACCGGGTTTCAGCCAGCAGACGACACGACGTGCGAGGGCTCCGGTGATTTGTCGCACGACCATGCGACGATGTGGTGCGGTGGATTCTTCGATGTTCAGAGTCAGATTTTCGTTTTCGCGCGAGGACTCCGGACGCATCGCATTCAGCTTCTTGCCAGGCTTGTAATGGATCCCGGTGACTCGACACGCGACGGGAACCCGGTTGATGTGCACGTTGAAAATTGACAGGAAGATGCCGATTTCAATCGCCGGTCCGCCGATGAAATCGTCGTGGTCGATCTCTTCGATGTGGACAATCGTGCCATCGGCCGGGGCGACGACCAGGCCGGGGTCGGTCGGGACAACTCGCTTGGGATCGCGGAAGAACCAGGCGATTTCGATGCCGCAAAGTGACAGCCCGAAAGCGACCAACCAGAGCACGTACCGAACCGCGTCCGACATATCGACCGTTAGTGAGGCGGCGGCGGCGGCGATGGCTGGTCCCCACGAGAGGGCGGAAAAAGTCAGCAACTCGGCCAGACCAGCGCGTGCGAACGGCAGGTTGTCCCGCCACACGAACGGGTCGTCGGCTTTGTCCCAGTGGCAGTCCGTCTGGTTCTGATAAAACTTCAGGTCGCGCGGATCGAGGACCTCGTGAGGGACCAGGACCGGATCACCTTTCCGACAGGCGGCCATTCTCGCGACATATCTCTTGCGGAAATTCTTCAGCCACCAGCGTCGAACGCAGCCCCACTTTTGCTCCAACTCGATGACGACTCCGCCGCCCGGCTGGATGTCGAGAATCTGCGGATCCATCGGCTCGACCGATGCTCGACCGCTTTCGGTTGGGCAGCTGCCAGACCGGTCCGTCGAGTCGCTCATCAGAAGTCTCCCGGTGAATCAGTCGCAAGTCGCGCGTTCCGTTCAGAACGGCTCGCAGCGAGCGACGAATTCTGCCGGTATGGTTGCTGTCGAGCAACCACTGCGAATCCGATGACGTTGTCTCCAGCTTCGACCTCTTAGGGTCAGTCCCGAAATAACTTCCCGATTTCCGTTGCCTTGTTTGACCCGAAGCCGCAGGCGATGGTGTTTTGAATGCGTGCCAGCGTCTGAAACGCGGGCGCCTTCGGCTTCCGGTCAAACAAGGAACT
>Ga0316208_1001314_pt1 | contig 23945 bp, 18 predicted proteins | sample 3monopyrite_MG_FD_204944 | JGI IMG/M metagenome (GOLD analysis project Ga0316208, IMG submission 204944) | Microbial mat bacterial communities from mineral coupon in-situ incubated in ocean water Damariscotta River, Maine, United States -... | ecosystem: Environmental > Aquatic > Marine >... | reverse complement strand
CGTCAAACAGCGAAGTAGCGATTGGGCGTGCGCATCTAATTACAAAAACACAGATGGCGACGCTGCTTCGTTCACTGGACGTGTTCCCGGCTTCCGGTGTCTTGACCGGCGAGAACATTCAGAAGACTTGTCGCCTGAGAGCCGTTAAGGATTCGCAAACTCATTTGTTTCGTTCGTTTGCGACATCCGATACCGGCCAACAAGGCCGAATCAATTCGAAGTTGTGCAGACTTCGAGGCTCAGACTGGGCGGCAACCTACACAGAACGCGACTTCTTCGCCACAGCCACCACCACAAAAACACAACATTTCCCCGACTTGTCTCGCGGTTTCGGCATTTCCAGGAAGATGGGATGCGAACGGCTGGAAAGACTTCAACTCGGTGGTCAGAAGGATCTGCCCCGATTGATCAGCAACCGGCGCCACCTGCGACCCCTCCGGCGTTGCTGAGCCACCGGCATTGCTGAGCCACACCGGGTTCCTCGCCGCCAAATAACAACCGCTTTCTTCCGGAGGGTTGTCACCTTGTGATTCTGGTGCCTCTGGCTGAAGTCTTTGCAGGAGTGGGTAGTGGGTACCGCCCGGCCTGTAATATCAATTGGTTCCGGGATTGGTTTCGCCAATATTTGGTGGAGTGACCGGGGCGGGTGGCCAGTGAACTCCTCGCTGTAGTGCGAGGCCTCGGTTAGACAAGGGCGGGCAATCCTGATCCGGAAGCCCGACTAACTCTCCGGCGTCGTCCCTCCAGTCCCGATCCGAACCGTAGAGTTCTGAACAGAGCAGGGCAGTCAGACGGTCCAGGTCCGCAGCGTGATCGGTCTCCGCAGCGAGGTCGCGCAGTTCTGCCGGGTCGTTATGCAAATCGAAGAGCTGACGACAATTGCCAGCGGCATAATACACCAGCTTGAATCGCCCATCGTGAATCATGCGCGCGGACATCGGCCCTTCGTTGCACTCTCCGTAAGCGTGGCTGCGGCTGCGTTCGCCGACAGCCGGTATACCATCACACGAATTCGGAACTGCGATTCCGGCCTGGTCAAGCAGAGTCGGCATCACGTCTCGAAGATTCAGGAGCCGATCATCGCACGAGTTCTCGGCGACTCGTTCGTCACCCTTCTGCGGAACCAGCAGAAACGGAACGTTGGCTGAACCTTCGTAAAATAAACGTTTGGCCCACAGCCCGTGCCGACCGAGTATGTCTCCGTGATCGGCCGTGAAAACGATGATCGTGTCGTCGAGAATGCCTTCTTCGCGCAGCGTTCCCAGCACCAGCCGGATCTGATGATCGATGTGAGTGCACAACGCGTAGAAGCCCTGCAGGGCAGTCCGAATGGTTTGCGGCGAACGAACGTGCCAGCCGTTGCGTTGGACGTTGAGTCGGTAGCAGAGTTCGTCACTCGGCACGGCCGGTTGCCCGGTCTTTGAGCTCGAAGGCGTTTGCCCTGACACGCCGTCGTGCCACGAATCCGGGACCCAGTCGCCGTACACTGGCTGGTCGAGATCGACGTTGCTGTACATGTCCCAGTAATGCTGCGGCGGGACGAGCGGGGGATGCGGATGCGTGAACGACAGGTACCAGAAGCCGGGGCGAGTCGGGTCTCGACGCCGAATCGTGCGAGACATCTGCTGAGCCGTCCACGTCGACACATGGCAGTCTTCCGGCAGATGCCACGGCCTGGCGGTGTACTGGTTATTGCTCATGGCATGGTCGAACTGTCTCCCGGCGTGGCCCTTGTCGCCGAGGAAAATGTCATAGTCATCCCACACGCCCCAGTGAGGTCGTCCTTCCTCAGCCAGAATGACGTCGTCAAATCCTGCGCGGGCTCGTTGAGGGAAGACATGAAGTTTTCCGACGGCGTTCGTCTGGTATCCAGCGTTCCGAAACGAGTCCGCGATCGTTGGAACGGCCGGCATCGTCAGCGTCGTCTGAAATGTCCGGTCGCCATGCAGCCGCGGAGACTGTCCCGTCAGCAGACTGCGCCGAGCGGGGATGCAGACCGGGCACTCGCTGTAGGCATTGGTGAATCGCCGACCGCAGCGTGCCAGCGCGTCCAGAGTTGGAGTCTGAATAACCGGATGCCCGGCGCAACCCAGCAGGTCTGCAGGCCAATGGTCGGTCGTGATCAACAGGACGTGCGGTTGGTTGGTCATTGATGTGGTCTCAAAAGTTAGCTGTCCGTCATTCCCGCGCAGGCGGGATACCAGAGTTTGTTTCGTCGAACTGGTGTCCGCAGTGTCCGCCTGCGCGGGCATGACGTTTCAGAATCAACAGGCCAATCCGATTGTCAGACGAAACAGGACGCCGCCATCGGGCGAACGTCGTCGATGAGCGGTTCGAAGTTGATCAGATTAAGGATTTGAGTCTGGATGTCGATTCCGGGGGCCACTTCGGTCAGACGAAGTCCTTTTGTCGTCAGCTCAAAGACCGCGCGTTCGGTGACGTAAAGAATCTCACGGCCAGATTCGGCGGCGACCGCACCGCTGAATGAGACCTGCTCGACATGACTAACGAACTTACGGATCGTACCTTCCCGGATGATTCGAAGTTGGCCGTCGCTGACTTCAACGTCGAGGCCGTCGGATGTGAGTGCTCCGCAAAACACAACGCGTCGGGCGTTCTGCGAGATGTTGACGAAGCCGCCGACTCCCGCGACACGGTCATGAAACTTTGACACGTTCACGTTGCCATGCCGATCGACCTGTGCTGCTCCGAGTGCCGCGTAGTCGAGCCCACCGCCATCGTAAAAGTCGAACTGAGCCGGCTGGTCGATAATCGCTTCCGGCCAGGCCGACGCGCCGAAACTCAAACCGCCTGCAGGAATGCCGCCAATTGGACCGCTCTCAAGCGTCAGCGTGATTTGATCCAGCATCTGCCGTTCGGCCGCGATCAGAGCGACGCCTTCCGGCATGCCGATCCCCAGATTCGCGATCGCTCCGGGCAGGAGTTCGTCGCACGCTCGCGCGGCAATGATACGGCGAACGCCCGGCGACAGATTGCCGGAATCAAGTTCGTCGGGGGCGACGTCGTGCGGGCGAGAGCTGAAGTACGACGTGTTGAGCGACTCGGCAAACGTCTGCGGATGTTCGGCTTCTTCCGCGACGACGATATGGTCAACGAGGATCCCGGGAACCTTGACGTGATTGGGCGGGGCAGGGCGGTCGAGGATTCGTCGGACCTGCGCGATCACTTTGCCTCCGCAGTTGTGCGCCGCCTGAGCGATCGGCAGCACCTCGCCGATAACCGCTTCCTCGTCCATGACGAGATTACCGAACGGGTCAGCGGCGGTTGCCCGGATCAGACCGACGTCGATCGGAAACGCTCGATAGAAGAGCCACATTTTTCCGTCGACCTCAATCCGTGAAACCAACTCCTCTGTGGTCAAGTCGTTGAGACGCCCGCCTCCGTTGACCGGATCGATGAACGTTCCGAGTCCCACGTGCGTGATGCAGCCCGGCCGCCCGGCGGCGATATCGCGAAGCAACTGGCAGATCACCCCCTGCGGAAAGTTGTACGCTTCGATCTTTCCGGCGATCGCCATTTTTCCGAGGCCGGGTACCAGTCCCCAGTGCCCGCCGATGACTCGCCGGACGAGTCCTTCATGGGCGAGATGATTGAGCCCACGCGACTTTCCGTCACCCTGTCCCGCTCCATAGACGAGTGTGAGGTTCTTCGGGCCAGTTTCAGCGTGGAAGCGTCGTTCGATGGCGGCGGTCAGGGCTTCGGGGTGAGCCGCTCCGACAAATCCACCGGAAGCAACGGTGTGACCATTCTGGATCAGACTCACCGCGTAGTCTGAGTCGCACAACAGACGATCGATTCGAGATGCCATGTGAAAATCCAGCCGGAACTCTCGGAAGCTGTGAGCTGTTCGTAGGCTGGAACAAGCACCGCGCAGTTCCGGCAATCAGACCGGGCTTGGCGCACAATGCCGGAACTGCGCGGTGCTTGTTCCAGCCTACTGATTTCGATGCTTTGTCGGTCGTGGCTTAATCGAAGTCTGCGGCGCTCGCTTCGAGCATTTCCATCAAGGCTCGAAACTCCCCGCCGTGAGCGAGTAACTGACCACCCCGGCTGCGCCGTTTTTGAAGGTCTTCCTTTGTCGCGACCGGACAACCCCACGCCTTGCCGTGACGCGCCGCCGCCGCCGCAACCTGCTCGAAGGCGGACTCCAAGGTCAGGTCACTGGTTTCGTGCTTCAGCCGAAGTCCCAGATCGCCCGGCCCGACGAACATCGCATCGACACCCGGCGTCGCGGCAATGGCGTCGACGTTGGCAACGGCTTCCGGAGTTTCGATCTGCACGACAAGGAAGGTCTCCTCGTTGGCGCGGTCGGGAAACGTTTCGTAGTCATCGATGAGGAAGTCACTGTCGAGCCCGGCTCCGTCGATGCCGCGGTTTCCAATCGGCGGGAATTTGACCGCGTCAACCAGCATCGCCGCTTTCTCGGGCGTCGACACGTGGGGAATCATTAAGCCCGCTGCACCGTCTTCGAGATACCGGTACAGGCCGGTTTTCTCGAGCGTCGGAGCGCGGAGCATGATGTCGATGTCCGAGAGATGGGCAAACGCCAGGAGCGACTGTACTTCCCGTTCGGAGATCAGGCGGTGTTCAAGATCGAGCCAGATACAGTCAAACCCGAAGTGTGCGGCATGCCGAACGTACGCCGGGATGAAATGCCCGAGCGCACACATTCGAACGGTTTCGTTGTTGCGGATTCGAGCGAGTGTTTTGCTGGTTCTCATGGTGCGGTAGTTCTGTTCCAGGTTGGAAAGGTGCGCCGGTGACCCGTCGCAAAGACTGACATTGTAAAATCATGGCTGTCGAAATTGTGTGCCACTGGCTCTGCCAGTGCTTTCTCGAATCCGCGGCGCCAAGTAATTCCGCACTGGCAAAGCCAGTGGCACGCGATCAACGACATCAGAACGTCGGTTTTGACCACACTGTGATGTTAAACGTCGCAGAGTTTCACGGCTTCGGTCAGGCCGACCAGTGGGTCTCGCGTCGGGATGAATTCCTGGCCAACGTAGCCTTTGTAGTCGATCTCGACGAGCTTTTTCATGATCGCCGGGAAGAGAATTTCCTGTTTGTCGTCCAGTTCCGCTCGGCCAGGATTTCCGGCCGTGTGAACGTGGCCGATGATGTCTTTCATCTGGCCGATTCGACGAATGACGTCGCCGTTCATGATCTGAACGTGGTAGATGTCGAACAGGAGTTTGACTCGCTCTGAGCCGACGCTTCGCAGCATGTCGGCCACCTGGTCGACGTCGTCGCCCTGGTAACCCGGATGGCCTTTCATCGGGTGAGAATCGTCTCGCGTGTTGAGATGTTCGAGAATGACGTTCACGCCTTTCTTCTCTCCGTACGCGGCGAGTTTCTTCAGGCCTTTGACGCAGTTGGCCATGCCTTCTTCAAGCGGGATTTCGCCACTGGTCGGGTCTTCGGCCTTTCGCCATTTGTAACCGGTAAAGGCAATGACGCTGGGGAAGCTGGCGTCGGAGCAATCGTCGATCATTTTCTTCGTCCGGGTGATGACTTCGTCGTGATAGTCGAGATTGTTCAGCCCCTTCATGAACGGCGCACCGGGCATTCCGTTGGGAGCGATTGCGCAGGTCAGGCCGTGCTTCTTCAGAGTGGGCCAGGTTTCGGGGCCACAAATTTCAACGGACACGCAGCCGAGGCTCTTCGCGATCTGGCAGGTCTTATCGATACTCCACATGCCGCCCGCGACGTTGAAACACCAGAAGACGACTGACTGCTTAATTCGACCGTTCACTGCGGCTTTCTCCGTTTCAGCAGCCGAGGACGCGACGGAGGGAATGACCGACGAAATAGCGGCGGCAGCGGCGGCACGGTTGAGAAGATCGCGTCTCGTGAATCCGCCGTTGATTGGATCAGTCATGTGGTCACTCTTTGCATTGGATGTTGAGGGCGACGATGCCGAACAGCTCGTCGGAATTGATCTTCCCGCCAGATCGGCCAATGATTCCGACTTCCAGCCGGTTTGAACAGTCTCAAGCGGTGTTATCGACGAAATCGCGTTTCTTGGAGCAGAAAATGAACTGGATGATTCGTGCAGGTTTCACCGTCCAGATGGGCATCATTCTGGTTTTTGGCGTTGCGGCTCGGACGGAGCTTCAAGCGGCTGATAAGGCAAAACAAGAGGCGACAAAACCGAATATCGTTTTCATCCTGGCAGACGATCTCGGGATCGGTGATCTGGGGTGCTACAACTCAAAGTCCAAAGTGGCGACTCCGAACATGGACCGGATCGCTGCGGAGGGAATGCGTTTCAACGATGCTCACACGCCGTCGGCGGTCTGCTCGCCGACTCGTTATGGGGTTCTCACAGGACGCTACGCCTGGCGATCTCGGTTGAAGAAGGGCGTCTTGTGGGGATATTCCCGCAGCCTGATTGAACCGGGTCGGGAAACGGTCGCGTCGCTGCTGAAGAAACAGGGCTATGCAACAGCGGCCGTCGGGAAGTGGCACCTCGGACTGCAGCGAACCGACCCGAGTGTGAAGGAGCCGGTCCCCGACGCCAGCGCGGTCCTGCCGGAAAAACATCCGCACGCGGTCGATTACTCGAAGCCGCTGTCGCCTGGACCAAACGACTTTGGCTTTGACTACTTCTTCGGCATTCCGGCGTCGCTCGACATGAATCCCTATGTTTATGTCGAGAACGATCGGCTCCTTGAAGCGGCAACGGCGGTGACTCCTCGGTCGGCTCATCGGCGACAGGGAGGTGGCGGAGTCTGGCGAGCCGGTAAGATTGCTCCGTCTTTCAAGCACATCGACGTGCTGCCCCGGATTACTGAAAAGGCAACCGAGTGGCTCGACAAACAGTCGGGCGAGAAACCGTTCTTCCTGTACTTCCCTCTGTCCGCTCCGCACACGCCGTGGGTGCCGACGAAGGAGTTCATGAAGGATTCGAAAGTCGGCCACTACGGAGGCTTCGTCGCGCAGGTCGACTGGGTGGTTGGGCAGGTTCTGAAGACGCTCGATGAACGAGGCCTCGCCGACAACACACTGATCGTCATGACCAGCGATAACGGATCTCACTGGCCCGGTTCCGACATCACGAAATGGAACCATGCCGCCAACATGCACTATCGAGGGCAGAAAGCAGACATCTGGGAAGCTGGTCACCGAGTTCCGTTTCTGGTCCGCTGGCCGGGCAACATTGCAAAACAGTCAACGTCAGACAAAACGATTTGTCTGACCGACTTCATGGCGACAGCGGCTGAAGTCACTGGGGCTTCGCTTCCAGATTCAGCAGGCGAAGACAGTTTCTCGTTGCTTACCGAATTGGCCGAAAGCAAGAATTCGGAGACATCGAAACGCCCTCCCGTCATTCACCATTCGCTCGGTGGAACATTCGCAATCCGCAAGGACAACTGGAAACTGGTTGTCGATAATCTGGGGTCCGGTGGGTTCAGCTCCCCAAAGAACGTCAAACCGAAGCCTGGTGAGCCTGCCGGGCAACTCTACGACCTCACCAACGACCCTTCTGAGAAGAACAACCTCTATGACCAGAACGGCCAGGTAGTGAAAGAACTGAGAGCCCAACTGAACACAATCAAGTCGAATGGCCGAAGCCGATAATCTGTTTCGGAATGTGGAATGACACGTGACAAAGCGTGAATCTGTCAATCAATCAGAAAGTCAGTGTTGAGTATTGATGCATCTGCACATAATCTGACGGCTTCGTGGCATTGATTTCGGATATGAAGTCTGTCACTCAGGGCCAGAGGCAAGTCGTAGATTTCGGAGGCAGCGATGGATTCAGACAACTCGAAGTTCAACGTGTTTGCAAACTCGTTAAACGCGTCACCTGCGACTCGAGTCGCAGTTCTCGGTGGAATGATTCTATTCAGTCTATTTGCCCTGCACGAAGAACGTGCATGCGGTGCAACGTTTCGCGTCGATGATTCGTCTTTGACCGTCCCGCCCATTCTGAGTGACGACTGGCGAGCCGTAAAACTGCAGAGAGCGTGGTCGAAAGCCGGTGGTCGAGAAATTGATGGCGAACCGCGTTTCTCGCGATTCCTCGCACGCGACTACACCTTTTCGGTTAGCGGACCAGCGCTGAGGATCAAGACAACCTGGTTTGCTGCCGGCAAGTGCGTTTCGACTGACGAAGCGGTCAGTACTTTGAACAAGTCAAAAAAAATCGCGATGGAGTCGGCAGTCGGCTCTCTCGATGAAATGCACCATCGATTGCACGAAAATCCAGGTTCTTCAGAGAGCCGTACTATTATCTGGGCTCATTTCAAATCGAACCGTGAAGTGATCGTGCCGGTCGATACGCTGTTGGCGGAGCATGCTGCAACTCTGGCACCGTTTGCAGAACTCGCCAAACAATCATTCGATGCTCGCTTGTTTAAAAATACGAAGTGCAAAGAGAGCGAAGATTCGGAAGAGGCTCGGGAAACAGCGCGAAGCGGCGGTCGGCGAATGCGGTCGTCGAAATCTCAGTCCGGGACTCGTTCATCTTCTACTCGTAAAGCTTCACCGCGGCCGACCGGAGGTCTGGTCGTGGGAGCATTGCCTCAGGCGGGAACTGCCCCGGAAAGACCTGACCGGCGAGTGGAAGATAACTCTTCGGAAAAGCAGCAATGGGGCATTTTGATTTCTCAGTTCGTTGCAAAAGCCGGTTCGCTTGTGTTTGAGCCAGCAGGATCATTTACGAGATGCGTTACTGCTCGCAGTGAGCCAGAGGCGATTGCCTTGATGCGCGCGACATACCAGGCGAAAGTTTCATCCGGAAATGGAAAAAGAACGTCGTACACAATCACGGGTGGCGGAAGCGGATGCGGGCAGTCAGGGAACGGCGGCACTGGCTCGGTTGAGCCTTCAGGCTCGGAGAGTCCGGGGAGCAATATGCCCTCTGCGGGTGTACCATCAGTCGACTCCGATGACATCGACTCCTTCGAACCGTATCCCGATCCTCTCGAAATCGATCCTCAGTACGACAACGTCGAAGACATGGGCGACTTCGATGACTTTGACCTCGAAGCGATCCCCACATCAGAAGAATTTGTTGAGGAGATCGGTGAAGGAGAATTGGATTCCACGCAACCGTCGATTGACACGACGGAGTCTGCTGAAGACTGATCAGCCTGGAATATCCGTCAGAACGCGGACGGTTCAGGCTTCAGAAGTCGTCGCCGTTAATTATCAAAAGTCGCCGATTTCGTTGCCATCCTGAATTGCCACCAGCTTCTCCAGCACGCTGTCGATGGCTCCGTTACTGACGTCGTGGTCGAGGTTTTCACTGACAAACCGAACCGCACCGTCGGCCATTAGGAACTGGGCTCCGCCTGTGTGCATGCTGCTGAATCCTCGATCGCTCGTATTCGAAGTGGAATTGATAACGCGGCCACCAGTCGCCAGGACGTAATTCAAACCCTGGTTATTGTCATTATCGTCGTCGCCATTCGTTCCAAAGACGACCGCTGCCTGCAATGCCTGGCCCTCAAGCTTCCAGGCACGTTCACCGATCGCAATCGTATTGCTGATGCCATCAGTCAGCTCTCGAATACTCGTGCAGCGGGCCGTGCAGTTTGTGCAGCCAGCCGTTGGGTTGACCCGACCAAACATCCCATTCCAGTTGTCGGCCTCAAGGTTGTCGCTGTCGTTGGCAGCCACGTAGTTCGAAGTTGCCAGTTCCTGGCAGGTGGCGTCGGTGCAGTCGTCATTTCCTGCCGCGCCGCTTGGAACCTTTTGATCAGAATTCAGCGCCGGCGCTGTGTCCGATGGGCATCGAAACGCGGCCAATGGCTTCTGCATGAGTGCCAGACGAGTTGGATCCGCGACGGCGGTGTCGAGGCCGATGTTTCCGACGTTCAGCTGATCAAACAATCCGGCCTGGTCGAGCTGCGGCAGCAGGTGGGATCCCCATCCCCAATGTGCCGACGTGCCCTCGTCGTCTGGCGAAGCTCCCACCTGGATTCCACCTGAGTTTCCGTGTCCAGGCGGAAACTTCCGGTGAATGTCATGGTAGTTCGCTAGTGCGATCCCAAATTGTTTCAGATTGCTTTTGCACTGGGCTCGACGGGCGGCTTCCCGTGCCTGCTGAACCGCCGGAAGGAGCAGTGCAACCAGGATGGCGATGATAGCGATCACCACCAGGAGTTCGATTAAAGTAAAACCACGTCGTGACGTCTTGAGGGCAATATTGAAGGTCATGGTTGTTTGGTTATGGATCCCGTGGAAGACGAAGTGAAGTCGTGTCAGGCGGGATTCGTAACGAGGGCGAAGGCACAACTGAAGTCTCGGTTTATGTATTTACGATGAATCCGAATGACCGTCTGCGTTACCCAATTCTTGTATGTATTGCCGAGACCTTCGTGGCGATCGAAATGATCGATATTGAACACAGCGAGCTGATTTTCGTGAGTGCCATTCATGACACACGGTATGGATGCACCTTTGTCATAAGTCTCGAAACGTGTGTATTCCTGACGTGTCTGGGAGTGACGGTTTTTGAACCGGGTTTCCCACTGACCGGTCATGTGTCGTCAGTGACGTTCTGTATGAATTTTCCATTGAGCAAAAAATAACGGAGCCTGGGATCGTGTGATCCCAGGCCCCGTCAATTCTTGTTCGATAGTCGTGTCGACAAATTCGACGAACTATTTGGCGGCGTCTTTCTTAGCGTCGCCCTTCTTTTTGCGGTCGCCAGCTGGCTTCTTGCCACCTTCTGGCCGCTTGCCTTTTCCACCGGCGCCACGTCGTGTCTGTGGGAGACTCTTCAGCTGTTCTTCGGTGAGAACTTTCTTCAGAGCGGCCAGGACCTGGCCGTTCAGTTCCTGACGCGACTTGTTGACTTCGACCATCTTTTTCTTTTGGTCATCAGTCAGTTTGGTAGCGTCCTGGACTGACTTCTGTGCAGCCTTGCGAGCTTCAGGACTCTTGTCTTTCGACTTGCGAGCCTTCTTCATCGCAGCATTGCGTGCTTCATTTTGCTCTTTGGTAAGAACCTCTGCTGATGCTTTGTTGATCTCTGCCGCTTTCGCTGCAAATTCTTTGTCGATGGCACCGATCTTCTCCTTCTGCTCAGCAGACAGGTCGAGTTTGGCGGTGAACCGTGAGGTCACGCTGGGAGCCTTCCGCTCGCCGCGTCGCTTTGCTCCGTCGCCTTTTTTGGCGGCGCCTTCTTTCTTAGCTCCACCTTCTTTTTTGGCGGCTCCGGCTTTGCCTTTCTCGCCCTTCTTCGCTTCTTCAGCGACGGCGCCAGTTGCCAGGACCAAAGTCAGAGTCAGCATCAATACAGTCTTCAGTGCCTTCATCTCGAAATCTCCTTCGTCTGTTTCCAGACCACATACTTAAGAAAGTGATAAGCCGAAAACAGCCTTCGGCCTCTAAGGATCAGTCCCGAAATAACTTCCCGATTTCCGTTGCCTTGTTTGACCCGAAGCCGCAGGCGATGGTGTTTTGAATGCGTGCCAGCGTCTGAAACGCGGGCGCCTTCGGCTTCCGGTCAAACAAGGAACTTATTTCAGGACTATTCCTAAGACTTCAGCGGAGCGTGCAACCTGCGGTTCATTGTGGAAGTTGCACTGCCGGTAGATCTAAACCGGCGCACATAACGTGGGTTTCGCAACAAACTCGGCCAGCGAAGAAAAATATCCCGGAAATCAGCAGCGTGACGCCCGGGATATTGGGTTTCCGATTAGCTGAACAGCTCTTTGATAACGTTGCCATCCCGGACAACCATGATTGGACGTCCGGTGTTGGTGTCGTATTCGGTTTGATGATCGATGCCCAGCGTATGATAGAGCGACGCAGCAACATCGTCTGGTGAGTACCCGACTTCGTCTTTCGGGAGTGTGGCGAGTTCGTTTGATTCACCAAGAACCTGTCCGCCTTTGACTCCGCCGCCGGCCATCAGCATGAACATGCAGCGAGGGTAGTGGTCTCGCCCGACGCGTTCGGTGTTGATCTTTGGCGTACGACCAAATTCGCCCGTCACGAAAACAGTCGTCGTGTCGAGCAGGCCTTTGAGTTCCAAAGACTGGAACAGGCCGGCCAGGCCGCTATCAAGTACTGGCAATTTGCGATCTTTCAGAGCATTCCAGCCGTCACGATGGGTGTCCCAACCGCCGAGCGTAATCGTGACGAATCGAGTACCGGCTTCGACGAGTCGCGTTGCCAGCAGGCAGCTTTGATCGAATCCATCTTCGCCAAACAGGCTGGAAGATTCTTTCGGCTCGCGGCTGATGTCGAATGCTTCTCGCGAAGCCTTCGACGTGATCATGTAGTAAGCCTGCTGCGAGAATCGATCCAGTCCGTCGAGCAGCTGATTGTCTTTCTCGACGTTGCGGAATGTGGTGTCGAGATCGCGAAGCAGGTTCTGACGTTTCTCGACTTCGGAAATTGTCACACCGTTTCCGAGCTTGATTCCACGGACGCTGTAAGGCTGTCCGAACTGTGGAGTCGATCCGGTATTCAGAGCCGCGTGCCGAACGCCCAGGAAGCCAGGCTTTTGGGCACTTTTCGGGATCGCGACGAATGCCGGGATATCTCGAGGAGCGGACATTTCTTTGCTGATGACAGCTCCGTAGCCAGGATACTCCAGCGACGGCAAGGGACGGTTTCCCGAGTTGACGTACTCAGTTCCCAGGCGGTGAGCACCCAGAGTGTGACTCACGCCGCGGAGAATGGTGAAAAGATTCTGGCACTGAGCGAGCTTCGGCAGATGCTCAGAAATCTGAATACCAGGCACGTTAGTGTCGATCGGGTTGAATTCACCGCGATGCGTATCCGGAGCGTCAGGCTTCACATCGAACGTGTCCATGTGAGATGGTCCACCGTTCAAATTGACGAAGATTGCCGCCTTGGCTTTGCCCTCATTAACTTGGCCAGCTTCGGCCATTCGCAGATAGTTGGACATCGTCAGGCCGGTGGCGCCAATGGCCCCTACCTTGAGGAAATCACGTCGCGTCGCACCTTCGCAGTTTGAATGAATCGTCATGAGAGAGTCCTTTTGAGTTGCCCAGTGGGCGGGTATGTCACTGTGTTTTAAGTTTTGAAGGTTCTGCCTGTTGGCTCTGACAAAGAGCCAGCAAACGGTCTGGTTGGTCAATTAGTGATTGACGATGAACTCTTTCGTGTTGAGCAGAGCCCACAGCAGGTCACGAACTCCGTTGAGATGATCATCGGAGGACTCGACGTAGGCGAGGGCCTTGTCAAGTTCGTCTTTTTTCGGTTCTCGACTGAGCGTTCGGAGGTAAGTCCCCCGAACCGCCTCCTTAAGTTTCTCTGGGTCCGCCTTCTGGGCAATTCCTGACGAATCATCGCTGCTCTGTGGACTGACTTTCTCAAGAGCCTTGCGAACACCAGCGAGTCGACGTTGTGCCTTGGTGACGACATTCTCGTTTCCTGCTTTTTGAGCCTTCTTTACCGCGTCTTTAGCTCTCTTCAGCTGAATCTGCAGCGACGCAATCTGACGTGCAGACGAGTTTCCACGCCCCTGAGCAACTCTCGTCTGTCGAAGGTCCAGTTCAGAAGCGACCTGGTTGAGCCAGCCGCCTCGTCCACGATCCATCAGGTTGTAGATTTCAGCATCGTTCTGCAGGAAAACGGTCTGCAGAAGGCTGGGTTCCTGAGAACGGTCACAGTCACAATTTGATTCGCGAATTGACCGACCGAACACTGACAACGCGTAATTGTTGGCGTTTTCGTTGTACTTTGAACCGGCAGCAACTTCGGCAATGTTTCGGTCCAGCACGTCGTGATGAACTTTCGAGAATTCTTCGTCGGAAGACGTGGCGGCAATCAAAGCGTCCATGACAACTTCGGCCGGGACGCGACGAGGAATCGAGTGGCTGAAGTTCCGATCATCGAGGCGGTTCGTTTCGTTCGGCGTCCATGTTCGCTGGTAGGTCGCGCTGTTGGCAATTTGTCGGTGGACCCATTTCAGATCGTAGCCACTGGCAACAAACCCCTTCGACAGGTAATCGAGTAACGCAGCGTTGCTCGGCGGATTAGCCATCGAAAGATCATCCGGCGGCTCAACGATTCCGATGTTGAAGTAGCACGACCAGATTCGATTGACCATGGACTTTGCGAAGAGCTGCTTCTCGTCGTTCCGCATCCAGTCCATCAGAGGCTGGCGAGGATCGTCGTACTGAGTGAGGTCGGTCTTCTCCGCTGCGCCCAGCAATTTTGCGACCCGAGCACCACCTCTTTGCCGAGCAGGTTTGCCCTTCTTCGATGCCTTTGGAACTGCCGTCCAGACTTCTTCAAATGGTGTAACGACACCCTCGGCAATCTGAGGTCGTAGTTCGCGCCGGATGTCATTGGCACGCATTTTGGGATCAACGCCTAGCTCTTTGAGAATCTTCGGAGCGAACTCTTTGTAATCCGCGCTTCCGCGGAATCGAGTGTTCACAAAGAAGTTTTTGAATTCATGAAAATCGTCCATCGTCCATTGATCGAACGGATGCTTGTGGCACTGGGCACACTGGATGCGAATTCCCAGGAAGTTGTACGCAAAGCCGATCGCTCGATCTTCGGTTGTTTTGAAATTGGCACGAGCCCAGTAGTGCGGCATCGTTGACCGATCAGCGTAGGTGCCTTCCGGGTTTTTCTTGTAGAGCGGAGCCATCGTCTCGCAATACTCAAGATATGATTCGTTTCCTTCGCGACTCCCAGCGAGGACAAAACCTTCAGCGATTTCGTCATAAGGCATGTTCTTCTCGATCCGCACACGCAACCACTCGTACCAGTCACGAGATGCCGAAGCGCGGACCGGCGTGACGTTGTTGAGCTGGTCGTCACTGTTGCCTGTCCAGTCGGCGAAGCGGGTTGCCCACCAGGCGGCGTAGCTGGGTTGCGAGAGAAGCTCGTCAACTTTGAGTGCTCGTTTGTCGGGACGGTTGTCCGCGACGAATTCTTGAATTTCTTTCGGGCTGGGAAGCGTGCCGGTCATGTCGAGAGAGACGCGACGGAGGAACTCAGAATCTCCTCCAACTGCCGACGGAACAACTCCCAACTTGGCGAGCTTCTCGATGACCAGTTCGTCGATTTTCGTATTCGTTTCGACCAGCGGGTAGCTCTTTCCGAACTGTGAACTGACCGGGCGAATGACTGGAATTGGCTGAACTCCGTTGTCGTAGTAAACGACGACGTGCGTGTCGCCGGCCTGGTGACTGGCAACTTCGCCGGTTTTTGAAACGTCGGCGATGACTTCGTCGTTGGTCTGGAAGCGGCTGAGTCCGGTGACGTCTTCACGGCTTCCGTCTGACCAGACGGCGACGACGTTCAACTGAAGTTTCTCGCCGTCCTTCTTGAAGCGAAGTTCATCCGGAGTGATTTCAAGCCGTTCGAAGCGAGGAGTCTTCTCGACATCGATCGTTTCAGCACCGCCCGCGATCCACTTAACGAAGAGGTTGTACTCCCACGAGTTCTTGTCGAACCGCTTGCCGCCTTTATGCGGCTCTTCGAGCAGTGCCTTCTGGATGGCGTAACTTCCTGCCGGGTCTTCGGAGTCGACTCGTTCAGACAGACCTTCGTGGTCCATCTTGAAGTCATAGCCGAACAGCGACAGGCGGAAGTCACCCTGGCCCTGGAACGAGCCGTGGCACGCTCGACTGTTGCAGCCAAGCTTTCCAAGCAGAGGGACCATGTGACGGCGGAAGTTCGGAACTTCCTCGACGTCGCCCGTGTTGAATCGTTCTGCAGCCGGCGGCAAAACCTTTGAGTCTGCTGCGAACAGGTTCGCGGCAGAGGCTGCAAGGATCAGCAGCGATAGTCCGAAGTGGCTCTTCATGGCACTCCTCAATTCGTTAATTCACTAAAACGATCAGGCATGGACGGCTTTGAAATTCGAAAACCGTCGCCGAAGGTGGGGCGACCAACTGACGGATGTCAGTCTGCCGAAGTGGTGGGTAGTTTTGCAGGACGAGAAGTCTTCGGTTTTGAAGGCTTCCGTTTGGGGGTTGCCGAAGCGGTATCTTTGGAAGCTGCCGGTCGCGAGCCTTTTGTCCGGGCTCGTGCCGTCATCATCTTTTTCAGCCGCTCGATCTCAGAGCCGACCAAGCCGTCGGGCCTCGACTGTAGCATTTTCAGTTCTGCGTCGTATTTCGCAAGACGCTCAGCAGTCTTCTTTCGCTCCATCTGAACCAGTCGCAATCGTGCCGCCCGGCGTTTTTCCATGAGCGGACGAAGTCGCGGCTCGAAATCGACGTCGGGCGTCATCGACAAGCGAGCGATCTCTAAGCGAATTCGAGAGTCCAGTTTCCACAGATTCAACGAAACGGGATAACGCTCGTCTTTCCGATCGACCATCTTTTCGAGGCGTTCTGCGTCCCGAGTCAGAACACGTAACCCGGCCTGAAAATGTCGGCCGTTAGACTTCCGCAGCCCTTCGAGCAGTTCAGCCAACTCTGAGTGATGCTTTCTGGCGAAACGCAGTGCAGCCTCAGCTCGCTCTTTGCTGATCGTGACATCACGCTTGTCGGCACCGTTGCCACTTTTGGGCGACGATGACCTGGCCTGGGTGGGCGTTTTTGCTTCGGACGCTGAAGCCGCAGCGTCGCGAGCCGCTGCCTTCTTCGTAGCCTTCTTTCCAGCAGTGCGCGGAGGCTCGGCAAACGAGGTCAGGGACAGAAAGCCCACGACGATCATGCCGGTAAGCAGTGAATGAAGCATTCGTTGAGACCGCTTCACGTCAGTTCTCCAATACTTCAGGACTGGTCGCGGACGCGTCGCGAGTCTGCACGGCAGCAATCAACCAATCCGGCACATCCGGGCTGAGAAACTCCGGCATTTCGTCCGCAGGCAGCACGTGAAATTCTTCAACGGCCGACACCAGCTCATCACCGGAACCTGCCCACATCAGGACCAGTTCACCGGTTGTGTCGTCAGACGGTGACTCAACTGGTTGCGGGGCAGGGGAGTCAACAACTTCCATCGGTGGGACGGATGTTGACAGCGTCAAGGCCCAGCCGACTGCGAGCACGGTGATCGATGCGGCCAACACGCTCACTCGACGAGCTCTCAGGTCACGTCTACTGGTTTCTTCAGAGGCGTGCTGCGGAGCGGCCGGGCTCACAACAGGTTCAGACGCAGAAGCCACCACATCGTTGAGCTGAACAGCTCGAGCAACTGCTTCACAGGCCGCAAGTTCAAACGTCAGTGAGTCGGGATTCAGGCGAGATTCGAACGCGGCAAATTCCGCATCGGACATCTCATCCGAGACATAGCGGAACGCCAGCCAGCTCAATGGCTCGTCATTCAATTCTGATTGTTTCATTACTTCCGACATGATTCGTTATCCGACGATGCCAGGCTTCAAAATCGGCATCGCTATGAATTCACTCGTCGAAATATCGTCCGAGTGACTTTTCCAGTTTCATCATCGCAGCCCGCATTCGACTCAGGACGGTCCCCAAGGGAAGCCCCAACTCTTCTGCAATCACCGCAAACTTCTTCTCCTCGTAAATCCGCATCCGAACGACAAGCTCTTGCTCGTCAGGAAGCTGAAGAATCGCTCGCCGAACCTCGTCTACCGTTTCCTGGCGAACCGCTGCCGACTCGCTTTCCTCCGAAATCCCTTCCGAAACTCCGCGACTTCGAGCCGCCTTCTGCAGCCCGCCTGCCCGCCGAGTCTGGACTCGTCGAACCAGCATCGCCTCGTTCCACGCAACTTTGAACAGCCAACTTCGAATGTTCTCGGTGGCCGTGTGGCCTTTTTCGAGCGTCTTCCGAAAAACTGTCTGCAAAACCTCGTCGGCCAGCTCGCGATCCCTGAGCACTCCCGTCAGAAAAGCTCGCATCTCACCCGCATGTTGACGGTACAGGTCCGCAACAGCTTCCGGCTCGATCCGATCCTCACCGTCAGAATTTGGCACAATTGCAGAGGACTCGTCAGGTTGAGTGATGAGCCGGCTCAACGAGCGGACTCGGGACAACGACGCGCGGCTTGGCAGTTTTATTTGTTGATTCTCTGAATTCGTGAAGAATCAAAACACCGATCACATCTAACGGAAAAGTAAAGGGTTGCGGCGGGTTCGTTCTGCAGACTGCTGTAGGTCAGGCTCTGCCTGACGAAATCCGTGAATTACGTCACCGAATCACTTCTGGACTTCGTCAGGCAGAGCCTGACCTACCACTTCGTCCCCCAGAAACCGCCTCGACTGTGGTCAAAGAGAACTTCCGTTCCTAACGGAGCCTCATTGAACTCACCGTCAGAGAACACTGTTCGACCCATCACAATCGTGCGAACGGGCCAGCCGGTCAGCGTTGTCCCGTCCCACGGGCTCCAGCCACATTTCGTTTTCTGGTTTTCGTTTCGGATGGTTGACTGGCGAGTCAGATCGACGAGGACAAGATCCGCGTCGTAGCCTTCTTCGATTCGACCTTTCCCGATCATGTCCCAAACCCGGGCGGGAGCGTCGCACATCCAGGACACGACCTGTTCGAGACTGCACTTCCCCTGGTGAACTTGATCGAGCATCAGCGGCAGCGAATTCTCAACAGCCGGCAGCCCCGACGGAGACTCAGGGTAGGGCTTGTCCTTTTCTTCAAGGGTGTGCGGCGCGTGGTCCGTCGCAACGACCTGAATTCGACCATCAAGCAGAGCGGCAAAGAGCCCCTCATTATCGGCCTTTGTCTTAATGGCCGGATTCATCTGAACCTTCGAACCGAGCCGATGGTAATCGTCCACGTTGAAGAACAAATGATGCGGGCACGCTTCCGCGGTCAGCAGTCCGCCGTGATCGGCGAAAAGTTCGATCTCGTTTGCCGTCGAAACGTGAACAACATGGAACCGATGGTTGTGTCGCCGTGAAAGGTCAACAGCTCGAGCAGTGGCAATCGTCGCCGCCTCGTGATTTCGAATTTTCGAGTGATCGCTGTGGCCGGAGAAGCCCGCTGCTTCGATCCGAGCCTGATTCGCCCGCACTGTCGCTTCATCTTCACAGTGAGCGGTGATGGGCAATGTCGTTTCCGCAAAGATGGCTTCCAGAGCGTTCTGGTCATCAACGAGCAGGTTGCCAGTGCTCGACCCAATAAAAATTTTGATGCCTGGCGTCCGAGTTGCAGTCTTCAGCTCATCAAGATTCTCGGTCGACGCAGCAATATAGAACCCGTAATTGACGACGCATTTCGAGGCGGCAATGTCGAGCTTGGCGTTGAGAATCTCCTGCGTTGTCGTCGGCGGAATCGTGTTCGGCATTTCGAGAAACGTCGTCACACCACCCGCCGCGCAAGCGATGCTGCCAGTGTACAGATCCTCTTTATGAGTCAGACCTGGATCGCGAAAGTGAACGTGGTCGTCGATGACTCCCGGCAGAAGGTGCAGTCCTTCGGCGTCGATCGTTTCGTCGCAGGCCGCTCCCGCCGGAGGATCGATGCCGAGGATCTTCGACCCTTCAATCAGCACGTCGGCCTTTCGAGTTTCCGTCGGCAAAACGGCAGTTGCATTTCGAATCAGAGTTCGCATGAGGTGTTGCTCAAAGTCGTTGGTTAAAAATCAGAATGCGTAGGGCACCGTCAAGCGAAGCGCAGGCGTGCCATCACTATCGACCAAAATGGTACGCCAGCGCTGCGCTCGACATACCCTACTCTTCGGTACTGGGGATGTAGCGGTTTGCGAGTTCGGCATAGTCCTCGCGAATCGGGCTGAAGATGTCCAGCACGGTCGCGGGGCCGTCGACGGCAACCGCCCGGTGCGGAACATTCGCCGGAATCAGGTACAACGAACCGGGTTCGCAGATCCGGGTTTCGTCGCCAATCGTCAACTGCATTCGCCCGAAAATCAGCATCCCGCCCTGCTCGTGAGGGTGGTTGTGCAAGGGCACTTCCGCTCCCTCGTCCATTTCCAGATACGACAACATCAGCTTCTCAAGATGAGGCGTCCGCATTTTGCAGCCGGGAACAGGTTCGACAGCTTCGTAATCGTTGATATCGATAAACGGCATCTTCGTGCTTTCAACAGTCGGGCGTGGCAATTCCAGGAAAGCCGCTAGAGACGGCAAGCGTATGATTACCTCACTCGCGAACGAGGCAAGTTAGTCGGCAGTTGAGAAAGTGTGCCACTGGCTTTGCCAGTGCTTATCGAGTCAAGGCACTGGCAGAACTCGGCACTGGCTTTGCCAGTGGCACACCTCAACAGACTGCTACGCCTGCTGAGCTTTCGCGAGCTTGTCGAGGCCGGCTCCGACCGGGACACACACAAAGAGAACTCCGAGCATGTCGTCGCCGGTGTTGCGAAATTCGTGCTCGACTCCAGGCGGCACGTAGACGACGTCTTCAGTCGCAACATCGGTGGACTGACCGTCAATAATCGCCGTGCCGGTCCCGCACGTGATGACGACCAGTTCTTCCGCGTCGGGATGGATGTGCAGTTCTTTGACGTGTCGACCGCCCGGTGGAATCAGCATGTGATGAACGAATTGGACCGTCTGCAGGCAGGTGCGATCTTCAGAAGCCTCGTGCTCGTACAGTCGCACGACAGGAGCGGGTTCGTCAGCTCGGTTCTTCCATTCGCCGTTCTCATCACGAACGCTGTACTCGATGACCCGGTTTGGATTGTTGAAGAGCAGACTTTGAATCACGTTGAACGGCTGAGTCTTCCAATTGGCTTTGGCCATGTCGTCGTTGTCTTTCTCCGCGAGTCGATCAGAACAGCTCTTCGATTTTCTTGCCGCCTTTGTTGACCAGTTTCAGCGGCTGGTCTTCCGGCGTGACGTATTCGTGCTCGTGGTCCAGGCCGAGGACGTGGCAGAAGGTTGTGTAGAGTTCCGGGATGTCGACGGGACGTTCAGTGACGTCGAGGCCGTCTTTGTCTGTGGCTCCCAGAACCCGACCCGGCTGCACTCCGCCGCCGGTCATGGCTGTGATCCAACCTTTGGCGTAGTGATCGCGGCCGCCGTCTTTTTTTAGTTTTGGAGTCCGACCGAACTCGCCCATCCAGACAACCAGCGTGTCGTCGAGCATGCCTCGATCTTTGAGATCCGTGACGAGCGTCGCGAAGCCGGGGTCCGCTTCACCGCAAAGTTTCGGCGTGTCGCGGAATCCGGCTTTGTGAGTGTCCCAGCCTGCGTCGAAAGAATCTCCGTGGCTGAAGACTTCGACAAAGCTGACGCCTTCTTCCACAAGTCGGCGAGCCAGCAGGCAACCTTGTCCGAATCTGGTGTGCCCATAAGCGTCTCGCAACGGTGCAGGTTCGTCAGCGAGGTCGAAGGTCTTGAGCCGCGGACTCGTGAGAAAACGCGATGTGCGATTGTAGATATCGCGTTTTTCTTTCACGACGTCGTTAGCGCCCGTTCGAGCGAACTCGGCATCCAATGCGTCAGTTAATCCGAGACGACGATTAAGAACGTCGGATTCAATTCGCAGTCGGACGTCTTCCGGAAGCTCGCCGGGCTGCTTGATTTTGAAAGAATCGTACTTTGCTCCCATGACTCCCGAGTTGACGTCGCGAGTTTTGATCCGCGGGTCGCCGATGCGGACGAAAGCTGGCAGTTCGAACGACGCTTCGAAGCGTTCGTGAGCGACGACCGAGCCCCAGGTTGGATAGGCGATGGTCGGATTGATCGGGTACCCGGTTCGCACGAGCTTGATCGCGCGAAAGTGGTCGGCCTCTCCGGTCTTCATGGATCGGATGAAGCTGATCTGGTCGGCGATGCTGGCGACCTTCGGCCAGAACTCAGCGAACGCCGTTCCGGGCAGTTTCGTCGAGATCGTTTTCGCCGGCCCTTGATTCTTCGAATCGGGTTTTGGATTAAACGTTTCGAACTGGCTCGGGCCTCCGTCCATCCACAATAGGATCATCGACTTCTGCTTCCTGCGAAGCTCGGCCGCTTTCGCAATCAGCATGTCTCGCCAGCTAAGTTGGCAGGCTCCGAATGCCGCAGCGGGAATGCTGAGCTGCTTAATGAAATCACGCCGACGAACGTTTCCGTGACGGTCAGCCCATGCTTGTAAGAAAGGAGTAATCATTCTTGATTCCGGCCAGTATTGGATTCTTCAGTCAACAGCCATTCGCGCCGTGCACACGCATCTGAATCTCACGCAAAGACGCAAAGGTCACAATTCTGATCGTTGCGTCTCTGCGCCTTTGCGCCTTTGCGTGATTCCTTGTTAGGGACTGAAATGTTAGGGACTGAACTCCGATAGCGATTCCAGACGAAAGTTCAGCGGTCAATGACGCGTGGTGAATTCGGCGCTGTTCAGCAGGCTCCACAGGACATCTTCAAAAGCACGCTCTCGGTCATTCAGGCTTGCAACATGTTTCAGCACGATGGCTCGCTCACGTTCCGAAGGTTCGCGAGCAAGCACACGGGCGTAAAGCACGTCGACGACGACCTGGTTGTCCGACTCTTCTTTGACGAGGCGAGCCAGCACGGTGTCACCGTTGGCGTCGACCTGTTTGAGAATCTGGTCGTTATTGATCAGGAACATCGCCTGATCCATCGTTCGATTAATGAGTGCGTCGCGGAAAGCGGGATCGTAGCCGAACGCCTCGTTGACCAGGTCTCGCGTGCTTTTCGGAGGAATCGGGAATCGCATCGCTCCCGACTTCTTGCCGATCTTTCCCTTCGTGTTGGGAAGTGAAACGGCCGTGACCAGCGAGTCGAACACTTCGTCGCCTCGTAACTTCTTCGGTCTGGCACCAGTGAAGACAGCAAGCTGCGGAGCGTCTTTGTCTGGAGAGTCGCTTGGTGGCTCAGCCGCGGCTCGATCGACAGCCTGGTAGGCTTGTGAATTCACGATCGTGCGAAAGACGGACCGAGCGTCGAAGTTGGATGCGATAAAGTGTTCGGCCAGTGCGTTGTGAGCTTCCGCGAGCAGCGGCTCCGCTCCTTCGCCGAGATCGTCGACGGGATCGAAAAAGCCCCTCCCCATCAGGCGCGCCTGAATATGGTTGACGAAAGCTCGCGCGAAGAACGGGTTGTCGCCATTGACCAGCCAGTAGCCGAGCTTCTCACGCCGCGCAAGATCGCTGAGCCCCAACTCCAACGCCTCTCCGTCGTAGATCGTCGGCTTCATTTCCTTCCTGGAGCCGGGCATCTTGTGTTCGCCCTTGTCGGCACTGGCAATGTTGATTCGGCTGCTTTCGTTTTGCTCGACTTTCACACTGACTCGGGTAAAAAATGCAGCCATGCCGTGAAAAGTTTCCTGCGGCATGTCGACGAACGGGTGATCGTGGCACTCGGCGCAGGCAATGCGGACGCCAAGAAAAACACGGGATACTTCGCCCGCGATGCGGTTGCTCTCGCCCTGGTGGAAGCCGACAAAAGTTCCTTCCGGAGCGTCACCGATCTTGCCAACGGCGGTCACCATGCGGAAGACGCTTTCGTCCCACCCGGCACCTTTGTTGAATTGCTCGGCGAGCCACCCGCGGAACGGTTCGTAGTTAAGGAAAGTGAGCTGCGGTTCAGGCTGCCGCATCGCGATGACATCGCTCCAGTAGTTACCCCAGTTCTTCCCGAAGTCGGCTGATGCGAGCAGCCGTTCGACTGTCTGTTCGCGGCGATCGGCCGAAGCGTTTTTGACGAACGCTCGGTATTCATCCAGCGTCGGTTGTCGACCGACCAGGTCCAGCGAAACGCGTCGGAAGAATCGGACGTCGTCGACCAGCTTCAGGTTGGTGGACTCGGTAATTCCGAGTAGCCGATCGAAGTCCGATGAGGCCAGCGGTGCGAACTTCTTTGTCACAGGTTTACGGACAAAGGTTGGCGCAACTGGCGGCGGCGGAGATTCCTTTTTGGTGCCGACTTTCTTTTTCGTTGCCGGCTTTACGGTTTGCACTCCGGCGGGGATCGTCTTTTCGGCAGTGCGTGCGGTCTTCAATTCGGCGTCAGTCAGCAGACGGATGCCATCGACGATGACATAGCCCGTCGTGCCGGTCGTTTCGATCAGCACGGTGGTCTCGCTGTCGGCGGCGAGGACGAACGCTCCAACCGGCGAGAATCCGGTTGCAAGTTCCGGCT
>Ga0316208_1001313_pt1 | contig 23946 bp, 19 predicted proteins | sample 3monopyrite_MG_FD_204944 | JGI IMG/M metagenome (GOLD analysis project Ga0316208, IMG submission 204944) | Microbial mat bacterial communities from mineral coupon in-situ incubated in ocean water Damariscotta River, Maine, United States -... | ecosystem: Environmental > Aquatic > Marine >... | reverse complement strand
AAACCCCAATCGAGCGAAAATTGCTCGACGCCGTCGGAATCATCCATTTTGGGCTGTCGGCAATGCCAGCGAGTCGCCGCCGAAGTGGCTACAGCTCGAACAGCGACTGCGTCTTAACGATCGCGCAGTCTTCCGGAAACGTGTGAAACGCGTGGATCAAAAGGCTGTGCGGCCACACGTCCGTCTGCATAAAGCTCAGAGCCGCCGGAGACAGCCGGTTCGGCGAACTGAAGCAGTGCGAGATCGGAGCCCGCTGGCAGTCGTGCTGCAGTTCCTCGTGCATGTTGAGGAACACTTCGGGCGAGAGTTTTTCGACCTGATAGCTCATGTGATATGTGATCTTGTCGCCGCATTTGATCGACTCGTCACGGCTGCCTTTTAGACGTCGATGGAACCGTTCATTGCGATCAGGCAGTGGCTGGCCGAGACTGGCGACGACTTCCGAGACGATCGAGTCGCCGATCTGAAATGTCACGAGGTGGCCGGAGTCACAGATTCGAATGTCGGCCGAGTAGTCGGGCTGACGGATCTGGTCGTGCTTTCGAATATCGAACAGCTCGGGGTGGAGCGAACGCTCAAACAGGTGGAACATGAGTTCCGAGACGGCTGGTCGGACGAAGCTTACATTCATTGGAAAACCTGCGGACCCGCGAGCAGTGTTCTGGAGCATCGGTCAGGAAACTCGCCACTTGACGATTGTATCGAGCGTATTCACTCCATCGAAAGCTCCGCCAACCGCAATTTGACAGTTGTCGCATCCTCGGCATATTTCCGGTTGATTCCGGGTTGCATCCTGTCAAACCGTTGCTTCGGTCTCTGGGGAGACGATCACGCTTCGACGAGCCGGCTGCTTGTGAACACGTCGTCATTCGACGAGCCGTTTTCCATCATCAAGAGCCGCTCTTTCATGCCGATGCCGCCGGGAGCTGTGAAACCGCCGAGCCCGCCCCCGCTGCCGACCACTCTGTGACAGGGCACCACGAAGGGGAACCGGTTGCTCGACATCGCTGTTCCAACGGCTCTGGCAGCACCCGGCGAGCCAGCGCGTTTAGCGACCTCACCATAAGTCAACGTGTTTCCCCACGAGATGCGGCGAACTTCTGAGATCACTCGCTTGCGAAATCGAGTCAGCGGCTTCGGCCATGTCAGCTCGACATTGTCGAAAGAAACGGGCTCACCGTCGGCATACCGAGTCAACTGGTCACGCAGCTCGGGGTTCCAGTCTTGAAGCTCGATGCGGGCGTCGGTCAGTCCTTCTTCGACGACGAAAGCCTGCAACGCCATATCTTCCGAAGCGTGTCCAATTTTCACGCGAGTCAGCACATCATCGCGCGCGGCGATTGCCAACCATCCCATTTGAGTTTCAAACACCGAAATATCAAACCGGGAGTCCTGAGTGTCGTCATATGGCTCAGGCTGTTTTGGGATTCTGCGTTGCGGCATGGCTATGTTTCCTTCTCGTAGTCGACCCACAAGTAAGTGGTTGCGGCCTCTTTGACCGTCATTCAGGGCACCGGTACACTACGCCGCCGCTGTTCGATCCGAAACTCAACTGGCTGACCAGGACGGACGACGTCGGCACTACTGGCTCGAATCTGACCACTCAGACGCGGATTGAATTTACGACTGCGGCTGAATCTACTGAGGCGATCGATGAATCTGTATGCCGATCTGGCGGACGACTACTACTGCAACATGAATCTCAGCACTGAGATGGCGTTGCCTAACGGCCGTGAGACCGTGCTTGGATTTCTCGAACGTGTGCAGAAAAGTTACCCGTCATTGCGGAACTTCTTTCAGCGAGAAAACGGCGATTTCGTACTTGAGCAGGACAAAGAGAGCGGACAGCAAAGATGGATTTCGATCGAGCCGCGGCGCATCTGCAGCGGAGCGTTGAATCAAACCGCAATTGAAGACGCTGTTGGTCAGCACGAGCTCGTTTTGGAGCTGATTCCGTACATGCTGTCGGTCAGCCAGCTCGACTGCGAAGCCCTGGACTACATGATCGGCTTCGATTTTCTCTATCGCGGAAATCATGATGAACTTGTCGCCGACGCACTCGGAGTCAGCCCGTCCTACGATGCCTTCATGGGCATTCCTGGGGCTCAGGTTCTGAACTTTGAACCCAACGTCACTCTGGCATTGGAAGGCTCGTGCCGGCGTCAGGCTCGGCTGGTCATCGAAACCCGAACCAACGCGTACCAGGTTCGTCGTGATGAGTTTCCCGAAGAGCCGCTCAGCGTTTATTTCACGGTGAGGCAATACGGGAGTCTCGGCCCGGACACGTCGTTCCTGGATTCACTGACCGCGTTGCGTGCCAACAGCGAAGAGTTGCTTGAGCAGCACGTCATCGAGCAGGTGATCCGTCCCATCGCGCAGACGATTGCCTCCCGTTAGTCGGGACGAAGATCGGTAGCTGGTTCTCCAATGGCCGACATCGTCCTTGCCACTTTTAATGCCCGGTACTGGCACTCGGCTTTCGGGCTGCGATATCTGCTGTCGAATATGGGCGACCTGAGTGCTCAAACGGCGATGCTCGAATTCGGCCTGAGCGAGAACACGACCGATGTTCTCACCAAAATCCTCAACGAGAACCCGAAGATCGTCGGCCTCGGTGTTTACATTTGGAACGTCGAACCGACCACAAAACTCGTTGCCGATCTCAAACGACTGCGGCCCGACATTCAGGTTGTGCTCGGCGGTCCGGAAGTCAGTTACGAGACCGACGGAGAACGCATCGTCGAGCTGGCTGACTACGTTATCACGGGAGAAGGTGACCTCGCGTTTCCCGAATTGTGCCGGCAACTTTTGGCTCGCACGCCGCCGCTTGAGAAGATCATTCACGCACCGCCGCCCCAGTTCGATCAGCTCAAACTTCCATACGATCTCTACACCGAAGAAGACATCCGCAATCGGGTGATTTACGTCGAAGCCTCCCGCGGCTGTCCGTTTACATGCGAATTTTGTTTGTCGGCTCTCGAAATACCGGTCCGGCAGGCCGATCTCGACGAATTCCTCTCGGCGATGCAGTCGCTGTTCGATCGCGGCGTCCGGCAATTTAAGTTTGTCGACCGGACCTTCAATCTGAATCTCCGAGTCAGCCAGGCGATCCTTGATTTCTTCTTCGAACGCTACGAACCCGGACTCTTTCTGCACTTTGAGATGATTCCCGATCGCCTGCCGGAATCTCTGCGGGACTCAATCGCTCGATTCCCGCCCGGCGTGCTGCAGTTCGAAATCGGCGTTCAAACATTCAACGAAGAAGTTGGAGAGCTGATCAGCAGGCAACAGGACAACGAAAAGCTGGTCGACAACTTCCGATTTTTGCACGAGGAAACCGGAGTCCACATTCACGCGGATCTGATCGTCGGCCTGCCCGGCGAAACCGTCGAAAGCTTTGGTGCCGGATTCGATAAACTCGTTCGACTGCGGCCTCAGGAAATCCAAGTTGGCATTCTGAAACGCCTCCGCGGCACGCCGATCACGCGGCACGATGCGGAGTGGGAAATGGTCTACAGCGCCGCTCCGCCGTACGAGATCCTCAGCAATCGGCTGATCGACTTCACGACGATACACCGGCTCCGGCGTTTCGCGAGGTATTGGGATTTGATCGCGAACAGCGGAAACTTCGTCGAGTCTCGCGAGCTGATCTGGCAGAACTCCGGTTCGGCGTTCGAAGGATTTCTTGCGTTAAGCGACTGGCTGTTCGAACGCGAGCAACGTGCGCACGGAATACCGCTGGCAAAACTTTCCCACCGTCTCTTCGAATTCCTGACCGAGACCTGCAGCCTTGATCCGGAATTGGTTGCGCAGTCCCTCTGGCGAGACTACGTTCGAGGCGGCCGCCGAGACCGTCCGGCATTCCTGCGAAAGTTCGACCTCCCGCAGCCTGACGATGCACTCAGCTCAGCGAATTCCGCACAACGTCGACAGGCTCTCCACGCGAAGTAGTGAACGGGATCCCGGTTTGTAGGTCAGGCTCCGCCTGACGAATTCCAGACAGCAAGACCTCAAGAATCTCTAATCAACCACGAAATACACCAAAAACACGAAAGACAAAATGACCTTTTCGTGTTTTTGGTGTATTTCGTGGTTCAGTCTCTGAGGACTTCGTCAGGCAGAGCCAGACCTACGAGATGCCTCGCTCAGAACGGGACGTTGTCTTCGTCGAATTCGGTTTCGTTCGATGGATCGAACATCGGTGCTCCCTCGTCGTCAGCGCCGGCGGGAGCGGCGTTGCCGATCACTCGGAAGCTGCTGGCCTGAGCGTTCAGGAAGTATTTCACTTCGCTGGCGGCGTCCTTCTGCCATTTTCGGCCGGTCAGCTCGAAGGTGATTTCGGCTTCGTCGCCCACCTTCAGCGAGTCGACCGATTCACAGCTTTCCTGGATGAATTCAACCGGGATGTAATTGGTGAAGCGACCGGTGTCCTGCTCCAGCACGACCGTGCGTTTGCGGAAGCCGTTCTGGCCGAACGTTTTTGTTTCGTCGATGAAATGGACCTTGCCGCTGACTTTGCCGTCACTCATTGCCGGAGCCTTTTTTATCCTGTTTTTCTGTCAGTTGTCCGTGGGTTTTCACCCGCCGGCCCGAATGTTAGCGGACCAGACGCCAGCGTCGAGTCCTCGCCCGCCGCCGAGCCACTTTCTCAGCCACGCCCCACGAGTGGCATTTTTGTGGCCATCACGGTGATCGTCAGAACGTTGGAATCGAGTGAAAGGCTGGACATGTAGACGATCGCTTTTGCGACATCGTTGACGTCCATTCTGGGTTCGACCGCGGTTGAGCCGTCGGCCTGAGGAACACCGTCGGTCATGCGTTCGGTCATCTCGGTGGCAGCGTTGCCGATGTCGATCTGTCCGCAGGCAATGTTGTATCGACGGCCGTCGAGCGAAGTCGACTTCGTCAGGCCGGTAATGGCGTGCTTCGTGGCGGTGTAAGGCGAGGAATGCGGCCGCGGCGTCTGAGCGGAAATGGATCCGTTGTTGATAATTCGCCCGCCCATCGGTTCCTGGCTTTTCATCGCTCGGAACGCTTCCTGAGTACACAGGAATGAACCTGTCAGGTTGACATCGACGACGGCCTGCCATTGTTCGGGTGTCAAATCTTCGAGCGGGACGTCCGGAGCACCGGTTCCTGCATTGTTAAAGAGGACGTCGACTCGCCCGAAAGTCTCAACGGCTTTGGCGAAGAGGTTTGCCACGGAAGCTGGATCACAAACGTTGGATTGTACGGCGAGAACTCGGGATGAGGCGTCTCCCGCAAGTTCAACGGTCTTCTGAAGAGCTTCTTCCCGGCGGCCGGCGATGACGACTGAATAGCCTTCTTTGGCGAGTGCCAGCGCGGACGCTCGTCCGACTCCCGAACCGGCTCCAGTAATAATGGCGACTTTGTTTTCCGAGGACATGCTTATGGTCAATTCTGTCTGGAGTTTGTTGAAACGGGAAAAGCCACACAGAGCACGGAGAAGCTCTGGAAGTAATTCCTCTGAGAACTCTGTGTGCTCTGTGGCTGAAAATCTTTACCGCCGAAGACATTGGGATCGTTCGCTGCTGGAAATCCTGATCACTCTTGCTGCGAATTCCGATAAGTGATAAATGGCCGTCGTGTTGTGAGAAACGTCCAGTAATCACTTCATCTGTTTCTCGCGAAGCATACTCGGTCATGTCTGTGCGGTCCCCCTTTCGCACAATCAACTCACAACAAATATCGACTGGTCCTTGGTGGCGATTTTTCGCTGGGGTTCGGTCTGTAGCCCTTCACTGATCATGTTCGATCCTGACGTTTGTCGGTTCGGGCTCCACCGCTCCCTTTTTTGATTGCATACACCAGTCCCGCTTTTTGTTGCCGGCTCGTTCGGTCGGCAGTTAGAAGTGGGTTTCGGACAGGAATCTGTGTTTGAGAGGCCATGACGGTCACTCCTCAGACGACTGCTCGAACCGATGGGCCTCTTGCCGAAGGTGCAGACGTTTTCGCTTCAACTCTCTGCTCAGCGAGTTGACGAAGACGGCTGACGATCTTCGTCCAGGATTCGTCGGAAGCACTGGTGCTGCGGCCTGTACTCCAGACAGGGAAAGTGGGAGTGATCAGTGGATACTGTACCGTTTGTGTCGGCTCGTGATTTTGCCGATTCGCCATTTCCTGTGACGCCGATTTTCGACGCGGCGGCCGCTGCCTGGCACGACTCTTACCCGCCGGGAATTCCGCCCAAGATCGAGTACACACCGCGGCGAGTCGAACAGCTCCTGCAGTCGGCGGTTGAGCGTTACCCCGACCGAGTCGCGATCCGCTATTTCAGAACGAGCCACACTTACCAGGAGCTGCTCGACCAGATCAAGCAGACGGCGGGTGCGTTGCGGGAGCTGGGAATCGGCACTGGCGATCGAGTCATGCTTGTACTGCCGAACTGTCCCGAGTTCGCCATTACGTGGTTCGCTCTGCACTGGCTGGGTGCCGAAGCCGTGCCCGCGAATCCTCTGATGTCGGCTGCTGAGCTGACCGGGCTGGCTCGAAAATGCAGCATCCAGGCGGTGCTCGGCCTGGACGTGCGGATGAAGCCTGTCGCGGAGATGGCCAGTGAGGTCGCGTTGAAAGCGGTGATTGTGACGAGTCTCGCGCCGCATCTTCCGCTGGCGTACCGACTGCCGTATCAATTGCAGAAACTGGTTTACGGCAAGCCGGTCGCGAAAAAGGCGGCGAACCAGTTGCGGTTCGAACAGCTGGCACGTCCTGGGAAGCCGGTTGATGAGCCGCAGCTTGACGATCCCGGCCTCCCCGCGGTGCTGCAGCCGACCGGTGGCACGACGGGGTCACCGAAAGTCGCCGTGTTGACTCACGAGAATTTGTGCGCGAACGTCGCTCAGCTTCACGTCTGGAGCGGGTTGGAACCCGGCTGCGAAACATTCCTCTCGGTGCTGCCATTCTTCCATGTTTACGGAGCAACGTGCGCGATGCTGTCGCCGCTGGTCGGCGGCTCGACGTTGATTTTGCAGGCTAGGTTTCATCCAACGCGAACGCTCAAGCTGATGGATAAGTACCAGCCGGGAATTGCATTGCTCGTTCCGTTCATGATCGCCTCGTTGAACGACGAGATGCGGAAACGCGGAAAATCCCTCAAAGGACTGCGGCTGTGCATGTCCGGCGCGTCGGCGATGTCGGGTGAAGTTGGACGCGAGTTTGAACACCTGACCGGAGCAACGATCATTGAGGGATTCGGACTTTCAGAAGCCTCGCCGGTGACGCATTCAAACCCGTCCGACGGCACGGCCCGAATTGGGAGCATTGGGCTGCCGTTGCCAAACACTGACGTACGGCTGGTCGATCTCGAAACCGGTTTGCGTGACGTCGCTCCGGGGGAAATCGGCGAGATGCTCATCAAAGGTCCGCAGGTCATGCAGGGGTATCTCGACGATCCGGAGGAGACGGCCATCGCACTCCGCGACAGCTGGTTGTTCACGGGCGATCTGGCGACGGCGACTCATGATGGCTTCTTCGAGATCGTTGACCGCAAGAAAGATATGATCATTTCCGGCAGTTTGAACGTATATCCAAGCGAGGTTGAAGAGATCATTCGCGAGCATTCATCCGTCGAAACGTGCGCCGTGGTGGGCGTGCCTGATCGTAAATATGGTGAGTTGGTTTGTGCGTGGGTCGTGCCTGCTGCGGGAGGACCTCCGAATCTGGAAGAGTTGAAATCGTTCTGCCGAGAGAGACTGTCCGGCTACAAAGTACCGCGTGAATTTCGAGTGTGCGATGCGTTGCCGGAGAATTTCCTTGGCAAAGTCAGAAGGATAGACTTGAGGAATCGAGCCGCCTGAATTTGCGCCGGAAAACCGGTGTTCCGCCAGATTCTGATACAGAAGACAATCAATCTCTGACAAAGATTGAGAACAGATTGGATTTGAGCCACAGAGAGCACATGAGGTCACTGAGAATTATTCGTCAGAATAGCTCCGTGGCCTCTGTGCTCTCTGTGGCTGAAAACTTTCATGACCATGGAGAGATGTCATGGCAGAAGCAGTGATTATTGGCGGAGTGCGGACTCCGTTTGTGAAGGCCGGTGCGGACCTCAGCGGCACGCCCGCTCCTGAACTTGGCCGGCTGGCTGTCCAGGAATTGCTTTATCGATGCAACGTTTCGCCCTTGGAAATTGACGAGTTGATTGCCGGCAACGTGGCGTCGCCCGTCGACGCCGCGAACGTCGCCCGAGTCATCGCGCTTCGAGCCGGCATTCCGAAAGACCGCATCGCTCACACCGTGAACCGAAACTGCGCGAGCGGTATGGAAAGTGTGACTCAAGCCGCGGCAAGAATCGCCAGCGGAGCCGTTAAGTCTGTTGTCGCGGTTGGCGTTGACTCGATGAGCAACGTTCCGCTGCTGTTTCGAAAGCGTTTCGGCGAAAAACTGCTGCGACTTGCGAAGGCGAAAACTGCTGGTCAGAAGTTGGGTGGAATGGCGAAGTTTCGTCCCAGTGACTTCGCTCCCCTTTTCGGTTTGAAACTCGGCCTGACCGACCCGGTGTCGGATCTGATGATGGGCGACACGGCTGAGAAGCTGGCCCGCGAGTACGGAATTTCACGCGACGATCAGGACCAGTTTGCCGTGCGGAGCCATGAAAAAGCGGTGAACGCGTGGAAGGCTGGCCGGCTGACGGACGAGACGATGACGCTCTATCCACAGCCGAAGTCCGAGGTTCTTGAGCAGGACATCGGCCCGCGAGCAGGGCAAAGTATGGCGGCTCTGGGAAAGATGAAGCCGTACTTCGATCGAAAATGGGGCAGCGTGACGATCGGCAACTCGTGCGGCGTCACTGACGGCGCGGCGGCTTTGCTGCTGATGGAAGCTGACTATGCAAAGTCGCTCGGCTTGGAGCCGATCGGCCGAATTCGGTCGGCCGAGTTCGCTGGGTGCGATCCTTCAAGAATGGGACTCGGCCCGGTCTACTCGTCGGCGAAGGCTCTCAAGTCGGCTGGAATGACGATGGACGATGTCGACCTCGTCGAGTTAAACGAAGCGTTCGCCGCCCAGGTGCTCGCGTGTTTGAAAGGTTTTGAAAAACCGCCCGAAGACTGCGTCGAGTCCGACGCGGCGTCGCGGTTGCGGCCAATCGACGAAAACAAGCTGAACGTGAACGGCGGAGCGATCGCCATCGGGCACCCGGTGGGTGCAACAGGTGCGAGGTTAATCCTCACGCTGCTCGGCGAGCTGGAACGACGTGATCAAAACGTCGGTCTCGCAACGCTGTGCATCGGAGGCGGGCAGGGCGGTGCGGCCATCGTCGAACGCATCGCCGCGTGAAAGGGGGCGTTGTGTGGACGTCGATGGAAATCGTTCGGCGATAACGACGGAAAGGGAGGTTGTTTCGAAATTGACGACGCAACTTTCAGATTCATTCTCACCTCTCCCCCTTGGGGGAGAGGTCGCGGTCTCAGCCGCGGGTGAGGTGGATTCGCGTTCCAACCGAATCAAATGACGGATTTTTCCAGGATAGAAACCCTCACCCGGCCCCGAGAGGCCGACCTCTCCCGCAAGCGGGAGAGGTGACGACAAGAAACGTATTTTGTGTATCGAGGACGGAATCATGGCTGACATGTGGCACTCAGAAAAATCAGATGACGGCATTCTGCGAGTCACGATCGACCGCAAAGATCGACCAGTGAATGCTCTGTCGCGATCGATTATGGAAGAGCTGCGGGATCTGGTTGAGTCGATCAGGAACGATTCTTCGATTCGAGGTGTTCTCTTTCAAAGTGGAAAGCCCGGAGTCTTCATTGCCGGAGCAGACATCACCGAGTTCGAAGACCTGACCGACAAAGTCGCCGCTGCAGAAGTCTCGACGTTTGGGCAGAGCGTCTTCCAGGCACTTGATGATCTGAAGGTTCCGACCGTCGCTTTGATCTCGGGAGCGTGTCTCGGGGGTGGATTGGAGTTCGCACTCGCTTGCCGATACCGCGTGGCCAGTACGCACGAAAAAACAAAGCTCGGTCTGCCGGAAGTCCAGCTTGGTCTACTGCCCGGTTGGGGCGGCACCGTGAGGCTGCCTCGGCTGATTGGTCTGATCGATGCTTTGCCGCTCGTCCTTTCGGGGCGGCAGTTGGGCGGATTTCAGGCCCGATCAAAAGGCGTTGTTCACGAAGTTGTTCCACCCGAAGCGTTGTTGACGGTTGGTGAGAAAATTCTGAAGACGCATCACGAGTTCGGCTCGGCATCGAAGCTGTTTCGTAAGTCGAAGAAGCCGGGCTGGCAGAAGTTTCTCGAAGGAACGGTTGCCGCGAAGAAGTTTGCCCTGAACAAGGCACATCAGCAGGTGATGGCGAAAACGCACGGGCATTACCCGGCTCCGCTGATGATTATCGAGACATTCAAGAAGGGGCTGGCGGCAGACGACAAGCGTCGGTTCAGAATCGAATCTGACGGGATTTCGGAACTGGCCGCCAATCCGGTCACACGAGAGTGCATTCGGTTGTTCTTCCTGTCCGAAGAGGCGAAGAAGCCGCCGGAAGAACTCAAGGCTGAATTTGATTCAAAGGAAGTCAAGCAGGCAGCCGTGATCGGTGCCGGTGCGATGGGGGCGGGCATCGCTTTGTTGCTTGCTCGAAAAGGCGTCGCGACGCGGCTTAAGGATATCAAATCCGAATTCGTCGCTCGCGGTGTGAAGACCGTTCGCGATCTACTGGCGAAAGATACGAAACGGAAGAAGCTGACGAAGCGGCAGGCGGAAGAAATCTTCGACCGACTCAGCCCGGCCACCGACTACCGAGGACTGAAGAACGCCGACGTCGTCATCGAGGCTGTCGTCGAAGTGCCGGACATTAAACGCCAGGTCTTCGCGGAACTGGCCGAGGCGACGAACACGGAAACGGTCCTCGCGACAAACACGAGTTCTCTGCTCGTCAGTGAGATCGCCCGCGACGTTCCTCACCCCGAACGAGTCGTCGGGCTCCACTTCTTTAACCCGCCGCATCAAATGCCGCTGGTCGAGATCATCCGAACGGAGCAGACGAGTGACGTGGCTTTGGCGAAAGCGTTCGCCGTCGTGCAGCGTCTGGGGAAAACTCCGGTCGTCGTTGGAGACTGTGCGGGATTTCTGGTTAACCGGTTGCTCGGACCGTACATGAACGAGGCTGGCTTTCTGCTTGCCGAAGTCGCCGACCCGATGGAGATCGACAAGGCGGCCGTTGACTTCGGAATGCCGATGGGGCCTTTGGCGTTAAGTGATCTCGTCGGCTTGGACGTGGCAGCTCACGTTGCCGAGAATCTCCACGCAGCGTACGGCGACCGAATGAAGCCGGCCGCGATTTGGGGAGCACTGAAACAGCTCCGTGAGAAACTCGGTTCGCAGCCGAAGTTGCTGACAAGCGGCGGGAAAGCTGTTCAGGAATCCGTGCTTCGATCGATCGCCGACCTGAGAAAAACGAGCGGTTCGTCCTCGAATTCTCGATTAAGCCGGGAAGCGATCGCCCGACGGCTGGTCTTTCCAGTGATCAACGAAGCGGCGATCTGCCTGGCGGAAGGTGTCGCGAGGAGGCCGGAAGACATCGATCTTGCGATGGTGTTCGGGACAGGCTTTGCGCCATTCCGTGGCGGGCCGCTGCAGTACGCTCAAAGTATCGGCATTCAGACGGTCGTCGACGGTTTGCAGGAACTGGCGAAGAGTCATCCGCATTTGACGCCGTCGGATGCTCTGCTCGGATTCGCTCGTCGAGGGAGCTTCGCCGTGTCTGTAGAGGAGGCTGTCAGCGAGATGTTGGACGCAGCGTCCCGGGCGGCGGGATGAGAAAGGACCACTTAAGATCGACTGTTGACGCCACCAAATCTGTGCCCCAGACCGGAGCCTCCTGTCAACTCCGTTTCTCCACGAAAACAGGGAATTTCAAGAGCGGCCTCTGCGGAACAATTTCGACAGACGAAGTTTCTATGGGGATACGTAGTTAAGACTGGCCTAGATTAAAAAGTCACTTCTGAGTTTCCGAAAGGAAGCGTAACGGCGACGCGAAATGCCGGGCGGGTGTTCTGTCAGGATTTGAGACAGAGCGGCCGCACTTCATTTTCAGTTCCGAAGACTGACGTTCGTCGGTCGCGAAACGGGACCATCCCATCCTGCTGAGTTGGCTCTTGACCGGGCTTGCCTGGCAATACCGGGAGCCCGACATGACTAAATCTCTCCAAACGTTCGATACGTCCGACAGGCCGTGGCTGGATCACTATCCAGACGTCGTGCCGAAGACGCTGGACTACCCTGAGCTCTACGCCTGGGGCCTGCTGGAGCGGACCGCTTCGCGGCACCCTGACCGAATCGCCTGCCACTATTACAAGCAGACGGTGACTTATCGCGAACTCTCAGAGAACGCTCACCGCACCGCGTCTGCTCTTGTGAAGTTTGGTGTCAAGCCTGGCGATCGCGTCGGCGTGCTGCTGCCGAATCTGCCCGAGTATCTATCCGTGCTGAACGGCATCTGGATGGCTGGCGGAATCGCCGTCGCGATGAGTCCGCTGATGGTCGCCGAAGAAATCGACACGTTCATGACGACGACGGACTGCAAGGTCGTCATTGGGCTGGACATGCTGGCTCCGCTGATCGTCAACGCGAAGTACAAACCCGAGCACATCCTCTTCGCGACGCTGGGCGATCGGTTGCCGACCTGGCAAAAGGTTGGTTACGCGTTCGCGAGGCTTCAGCGGCTGGGTTTCTGGCCGGCTCCGGACCACCCGACGCATCATTCACTGGAAGATCAGGTTGCGGTCGGTGACGCTGACTTTCAGCCGGTGAAGGCCGCGTCGTTCGACGAGCCTGCTTATATTCTGCCGACTGGCGGAACGACCGGTGCTCCGAAGGCTGTCACGTTGAGTCATCGAAACCTGATCGCCAACGCCTGGCAGATCTATAACTGGGGTGGGGCGTTCGAGGCTCGCGAGAAGATTCTTACCGTGCTGCCGTTTTTCCATAGTTACGGCCTGACGTCCTGCGCGATGTCCGGTGTGGCGATGGCGGCGACTCTGGTGATTCATCATCGGTTTGTTCCGCGGATCGTTTTACGCCTGATCGAGGAACATCAGCCGTCGATCTTCCCGGCTGTACCCGCGATGCTGGCGGCGTTGAACGACGTGCTTCGCGACAAGCCGATCCAGTTTAAAGCTCTGCGTTATGTGGTTTCCGGCGGTGCTCCGCTGTCCGACGAAATCTCGAACGCGTTCGCACGGTATTCGGGAGCGACTCTTGTCGAAGGGTACGGAATGTCGGAAGCCAGTCCGGTGATCTGCACCGGGCCGCTCGACGGAACAAACCGGGCAGGGACGATCGGCCTGCCATTGCCTGATACGGAAGTACGGATTGTCGATGGCGAAGACGGACAAACGGTTCTACCTGCGGGTGAGATCGGTGAACTCGTCGCACGCGGCCCGCAGGTCATGCTCGGGTACTGGCAGAATGATGCGGCCACATCGGAAGTGATCCGCGACGGATGGCTTTACACCGGCGACATGGGGACTTGCGACGAGGATGGCTTCTTCCGCGTGGTCGATCGAAAGAAAGATCTCGTGATCACGTCCGGGTTCAACGTTTACCCGGCGGATGTTGAGCCGGTGTTGAAAGAAGCTCCGGGCGTCGAGGACGTTGTCATCGTGGGAGAACCTGACGCCAGGGTCGGAGAGGTCGTCAAAGCCGTTGTCAGCGTTCGGTCTGCTGATAGTTTTGACCGGGCGGCGTTCGACGCCTTCGCGTCAGAGCATCTTGCCAAACATAAACTTCCACGAATCGTGGAAGTCGTCGTTGGAGAGCTGCCAAAGAACTTCCTTGGAAAAGTGCTTCGACGTAAGCTTCGTACCGATTCAGAGTCGACTGACGAGCATCGGGGCACGGAAGACGTCTCGGAGTCAGTAGCTACTGTGGCAGAGCTGGCAACGGAAGATGGTCCCAAGTCAGCGGACATTCCTGCCCCGGACTTAAAGGAGTAAGTCGTTATGATTCGTCCCGGTCCAGACATTGTGAAAGGCGTAAGCCGACTGCCCCCCTCAGCAGGAGCATCGACCGGGGATGACTCAGCATCAAAGGCTGCTGACACCGGAGTCGTTCGCGCGGACGCCGCGTCGCTCGATCGCTGCCTTGAGAAGCTCACCGATGGTCGAGACCGTCTGAGCAGGATGGACGTCGCACAGCGGATTGCCTTGCTCGAACAGTGCGTCGACGGAATTTGTAGCGTCGCCCCGGAGTGGGTGGACGTCGTCTGTGGATCCAAAGGAATCGCCCCCGGAAGTCGTGAGCGTGCTCAGGAAGTTCTCAGCGGGCCTGCCGCGACACTGCGACAGCTGCAGCTCTTTCTGAGAAGCATGCGGCAGATCGATCGCCGTGGTCGACCGAAGCTTCCAGCGAAGCCGGTTCGGAAAAGCGACGGTCGTATCGGAGTTCGCATGACTCCGTGTCCGGGGTTTTTCGATCCGGTGACGTTTATGGGCTTTCGAGCTACGACCTGGCTGCAACCAGACATCGGCGAGGACAATCTCGACGCCTCCCTGGCAACCGCCTATCGGAATCTTGAACAGACCGGCACGTCGCTGGTACTTGGCGCCGGGAATGTGAGCGGAATTCCCGCCGCCGACATGCTGACGAAACTGTGCGTCGATAATCGAGCGGTGTTGCTCAAAATGAATCCGGTTAACGAGTGCGTCGGTCCGATCTTCGAACGTGCTTTCGCGCCGCTGGTCGAGAACGACCTGCTTCGAATTATCTCAGGAGATGTCAGCATTGGGGCTTCGGCCGTCGCCGATGAACGCGTCGACGATATTCACATCACCGGATCCGAAGCGACTCACGATTCAATTGTCTGGGGGCCACAAGGCAGCGAACGCGAAGAGCGTAAGCGGCGTGACGAGCCGATCATCGACAAACCAGTTGGCAGCGAACTTGGAAACGTCACTCCCTGGGTCGTGGTCCCGGGAGCTTACTCGAAGGCACAACTCAATTTTCAGGCTGAGAACATTGTGGCCTCGATGACGAACAACGCCGCGTTTAACTGCGTGGCGACTCGAGTCATCGTTACCTGGAAGCAGTGGCCGGAACGCGAACGGTTTCTGCAGCAGATCGAGAACGCGCTCGCACGGGTTCCGCAGCGAGTCGCCTACTACCCCGGGGCCGAACAGCGGTTCGAACAATATTCCGGACTGACCGCCGATAAAGCTCAACAGCTTCTTAGAGCAACCGCTGATGGTGGCGTGTCTGGAAGTCAGACGTGTCCAGGAGGAATGACGACGTTTGTCGCCGGCACCAACCAGGCGGAAGGAACGTTACCCTGGACGTTGATCCGCAACGTCAGGCCGGACGAAGACTCCCCGTTGTTTGGCAGCGAATCGTTCGTCTGTGTCTGCGCGGAAGTGCCGATCGACGCTGCGACTCCCGAAGAGTTTCTGCGGAAAGCGACTGAGTTCTGCAACGAAAAACTATGGGGCACGCTGGCGGCATCCATCACGGTGCCCGGCCGCTTCAAACGAAAGCAGACGACGCGACAGGTTCTTGATGAGTGTGTCGACAGGCTGAGGTACGGAGTCGTCGCGCAGAATCAATGGTCCGGGGTTGTCTTCGCTTTGATGAGTCCACCCTGGGGTGGGCATCCGAGTTCGACTCGGCAAGACATTCAGAGTGGTACCGGCTGGGTTCACAACTCGTTCATGCTGACGGGGATCGAGAAGACTGTTCTGGAAGCGCCGCTGATTGTTCTTCCGAAGGCGGTCTGGCTGGCATCGCATCCGTCGCCCGAGTCGGTGGCGTGGTCGTTGTGTCGGCTCGTCCAGAATCCGTCCTTGTGGAATCTTTCAACACTGGGCTATCACGCCGTTAAAGGGGGACTGGTCTGACGAGCTGACATCCACGTCTAACGGGATGAATAATCGGCATCGCCGCACCAGTCTCCGAAACTCGAGGAGGCTCGACATGAAGAATCTCAAATCACGACGAGTATTGATTACCGGAGCCGGTCACGGACTCGGTCTGGCCACGGCTAAAGCCTTTGCGAAAGCCGGCGCCTTTGTGATAATCACCGATCGCGAACCGGAACGAGTGACCGAGGCCGTGTGCGAGCTTCAGATCGAGGCTCTCCCCTGCGCGGGCTACGTGATGGATGTCACGGACCCGGCCGACGTCCGCGACGTGAGGGATCGCATTCACGCGGATCATGGGCCAATTCACATTCTGGTCAACAACGCCGGGATCGTTACGGGCGGACAGTTTCTGGACGTGCCGCTCGAAAAGCACCTCGTCACTTACGACGTGAACACCCACGGCCCGGTAATTGTGACGCATCTATTCCTGCAGGATTTGATCGACAGCGACGAAGGACACATCGTCAATGTGGCCAGTGCCTCGGCGTTGATCGCTCTGCCAAACGCTTCGACTTACGCGTCCAGCAAATGGGCAGTGCTCGGCTTTACGGACTCGCTTCGGGAGGAACTGGAGATGACCGGGCGAGGGCACGTCGGTGTCTCAGCGATCTGCCCCAGCTATATCAGCACCGGGATGTTCGAGGGCGCAAAGGCACCCTTACTCACTCCGATACTGACTCCGGAAAACCTGGCCGCGAAGATCGTCCAGTGTGTCAAGAAACGAAAAGCTCATCTGTTGACGCCGTGGCTTGTTCGCCTGATTCCTCTCGGAAAGGCGACGTGGCCGCGCGTCATTTTCAGAAGGCTTCTGCAGTTCCTGGGGGTCTATCAAGGAATGCAGGATTGGAATGGGCATGCCGATGCTCCTGCAGAGCCTCCGAAGAAGGACGAGTACATCCGCGTTGCTGGTTGATGGTTGCGGCTTCTTCGCGGTTACCGGCATCCTTTCGCCGCTTTGGTGAGCTTCTTGAGCGTCGCGCGAGCCTCGTCTGACAGCGTTTTCTGATCCACTTCTTTCAGCACTCGAAGTGCTGACTGGCCGTCCTGTGTGCCTTTGAGAAAAACGTTGGCGAGCCGCAGGCGCATTGTGTCGCTGCTTTCCGGATAGGCATTGATGTATTCCAGCATGAGCTCGGCGGCCTCGTCCCATTGCTTCCGCCTGGCAAGGCCGATTGCAAGAGGCTTCAGGACCGATTCGTCCAGCATGGCGTGGGGAGCTCGAAGTCTCGCGTTGTAGAGTTCGTCGTACGCGGTGTCGTACTCTCCCGCCTCGACAAAGTGTTCGACTTCAGCGAGCTTCTTCTTCGCCCCGGCTGCGGAGTTCAGAGATTTCTTTTTTGGCTCTTTCTTCTGGCCGGAGTCTGCCTCGCCCGTGGCGCCCGCTTTTTTCTTTCGATTCTCAGGCACGATCCGGTTTCCGTAGCGGTCCCGTGCTCGTGCTCCGTAATTTCCACTGAGCACCGAGAACAGATCCCAGTCCTCACAGTCGACCATGCCATTTTTGAGCATGAGCGTGCCGATGCCAAAGCCAGCGACCGCGCCCATCACGTGAAGGGTTGACGTCGCGATGGCAAATCCCTCGAACGTCGCTACGAGAATCTCCAGGCCGATGTACCACGCCGAAAACGTCATGATTGTCGCTTCAAACGTGATTGCTCGAAACGCGATGAAAAGAAGCAGTGTCACCTCGTTTCGTGGAGCCCAGACCAAAGACATGGCCAGCATGCCGTAGATGATCGCCGACGCTCCGCACGAGCCGCTGAATTGCGCATAACTCAGCTCGACTTCAGATACCAGGCTCTCCAGCTGCTCGCGGTACTCTTCTTTTTTTTCTTCGATCTCTTCCCGGGAAAGCCCTTGCACTTCCAGGCTGGCGATCATGTCCTCGTTGAAGACGTCGTCGATGTCAAAGGCGTCTTCAACAAACGATTCTGCGGCGACTTCCGGTGTATGACCAAGCATGATGGTCTGTTCGACGGCACACTGGGCGACGCCAATGGCCAGGTAAACGAGAAGAAACTTCCACCAGCCGAGTTTGCCTTCCACAACAAGACCGAAGCCCCACAGGAAGATCATATTGCCGATCAGATGCGCCGCTCCCATGTGAATAAAGTTGCTGGTGATCCACTGGATCGGATGAAGGCCGTCGCCATGTGCGAGTGCCCAGGGGCTCCATTGGTCGACGTTCTCCATCGATCCCCAGCCAGTGGCGAAAAATACGAAGCAGTTCACGACGATCATCGCGATGCAGGCGAACGGGAAGTGATAGATTGGGGCGTCGGTGTTCAGTGGAATCAGCATCGGAGCGGGTCTGCTTTTCAGGAAGGACAGTCGATCCAGCAGACGATACCGTGAGACCAATGCGTCGGAAAGTTGAGCCTTTGAGGAGATTATGTGCGCGCATGAAAAAAGCCCCGGTTTGCGAAAAACCGGGGCTTTATGATTTGCTCAGTTGTGCTGTGCGATTAGCTGGCTGTGACGGCGATAATGATACCTGCAGTCACGCCGAGGATTGCTCCGCCGACCAGAAGTCCGCTTCCGCCAGACAGGAGTCCGCCGCCACCCGTCGCTCCGCCGCCAACTGCACCACCGGTGAGGTCGCCAACGATTGGAAGCCCGCCTTGAGGTGCCTGGTAGGCAACCTGCTGGACACTGCCGGCTGGGGCTGCCTGGAAGGGCCAGATTCGGACACTTGAAGTCATGCGGCCAACGGTGACATCGTAGACGCCTGGCTGCAGGTTCTCGATGCCGAATGTTCCGTCAGCGGCCGTCGTTGTTCGGACGGTCTGTCCGGTCTGGACATTCTGAACGGTAACGGGAGTGTTGGGTTGAACCTGACCGCGAGCGTCCACAGGTTTTCCCTGGAACGAATTGTCAGATTTCAGTTCAACGTCTGTGACCTGTGATGCCCCTGGCTGCTGGGCCTGTGTCGTGGCGACGGGCTGAATCATCAGGCCAAGTGCAAGAAGTGCTGGGATAATTTTGATTCCAGTGACGCGTCTCATTTGAGTGTTCCTTACTCGAAAATGCGGCTTTGGGAGGGGCTTCTTCGCTTGGCGCTAACCGCTCGTCCTTTGAGTTATCGGCATTTCTGGAGCGAAGCAGAAGAAGAATTGTGAGGGGATGGTGAGTATTTTTTGTTTAGGCTTCCTCAGCAAGGTCGGTAGACGTGTTCTGGGGACGTTGGCCTTGGGATTGTCGTTTTTACAGATCGCTGGGTAGTGTCGGTGTGGGATGCCGAGGCGATTCGCTAGGCGTGGTTGTCGAATTTACTAATCGGTGAAGCGGGAGTGGTTGGGTAATGTGACGCGGCGGCGGGCTGAGAGGCGTCAGGGGTCGGTGGGTTTGGGGTCGGTGGGTTTGGGGTCTGCGCGCCGGGCGTCACGTGTTGGGGAAACTGCTGTTTGAACAGGTCGGCGGAGAAGGAATCTTTGGTCGCCTTAACCATGTCGGTGATGAGGAGTTCATCGAGCTGGCTCTGGAACATTTCCTCAGCCTGCCCTCCATGGAAATAGGCCGGCTTGCCCGTCGTTGAGCGAAGTGATTTCAGCATTTGCCGAAAGAATGTGTCGCCAACAAACTGATCGAAAGCTTCCGGCAGGACGGGACCGTTGGGTGGGGCAGGGCCGAGTGCCTGGATTGGATCGGTCATCGCTGGAAGCCTTCAAATTTCGGTGACTATCGCTCGATAAACTCGGCGTGGAGCCGGCCACTGAAGTGCAGCTCGCGTAGAATGCCGATGATATCGTTGGTCGGTACCTTGAGCTGATTCAGTCCATTGACGAGATCGGCCAGTTGCTGAGGCGTCTGTTCGCCAGTCTGGTTCCGCAGCTCGACGAACGGGTTTGTAATTTCGACATTGAGATTCTTGTGCGCAATGATTGCCGGGCTGATTTCGACGTCACCGGTCACGATGATGGTCCCCTGGCCGGCATTCACGACGACTCGGGCCGTTGTGGCGGCTTCTTTGAGCGTGATTTCCGTTAGCAATCCCAGAAATTCGATGTGGTTGTCGTATTGCTCGGGGATGATCACGTCGACAGCGACAGCTGATGCGGCACGTGCAATGTTGACGTTGTTGGCTTCGAGGTAAAAACGCGTGTTGATGGCTCGTTCGATTTCTCGAGCCATTTCGTAGCCTGCATATTGGCGATTGAGCAGCAGCCGTATTTGATTCGGCTTGCGGAGAATGTTCATATCGACCGTTTGCTCCATCACCAGTCCAAACGGGATTCGAGCGTTGGTAGGACTGGCCAGGTCTTCGACGATCAAACGTCCCGATGCGAGGCCGATGACCGTGTCGTCTGCGATTCCCGCCTGCTCGACCGGCGAACTGATCAGATGGCCGCCGGCGAGGCTCTTTGCACCAAACAGAGCGCTCACCCGGCAGTCGAGTTGCTGCCCTCGGCTGATGCCTGTCCGCGGGATGGTTGCCGTGATTTCGACGGCGGCGACACCTCCCAGATTGCTCAGCTCGTTTACATCGAGCAGCGGGTTGTTCGACAACTTCAGAAAGGCGGCGAACGCTCGTGCGGTAGGCCCGGTTTGATCGGGGTCGCCGGTTGCGTTGAGGCCGACGACAAAACCCAGACCCCGCAATGTGAGCGGCATCTGGCCATCGATGGTGCACACGTTGCTGATTCGAGTGACCGCTTGAGCTGGGCGAAGCTGGCTTCCTAACGCAGCACAGGCGAGCGCCAGAGCAACGCTTCGGACTGCGAACGAGTTGTGCCTGTTTGGTCGCATGGTCATGTCAGATTTCCTGAAGCGTGCAGCGTTGTCGCCGAATGGCGCATTGATGTCGAGATGAGCTTCGGTCAGTTGATGGCCGGTCGGTCAACCGTCGGCAGTCAGTGAAGTTCGGTTTAGAAGGGCGAAAGCAGGTCGTACAGGCGGTAGCCCCAGTTGCGTTTGGTGCTGTCGTAGACTCGGCCGCCCTGGTTCTTGACGATGTTTAAACTGGCGATGTTCTCACTGCTGGCGGTGTTGTCTGGTCCGACGTCGCTGGCACGCAGTTCGCCGGTCAGTGTGTACTCAGAGATGTCGTCCTGAGTCTGAATTTTCTTCTTCGCCTCAAGCTGCAGAACTCCGTTGGGCAGGACGTCGACGACGGTCGCCGCAATGCGATATTTGATGCCTTCCTGATCCGTCAGTTGGCCGGTCGAGTTGAGCTGTCCCCGAAGCTGCGCGTCGATGGTTGGAGCGTCTACCGCGGCGGTGGCGAGATTTCCGCCTGGGCCGAGGCGAACGAATTCCCTCAGCTCGGCCACCAGTTCGGATGTTCGTCGCCGCTTGAATTTCGAGTTCATAATCACTTCTGACTTCTCGTCGACGATGATGGTGACGATGTCGTGAAGTTTGATTTCGGGCGGGACAGGCGGCTCGATGTAGATCCACGAGTAGTCGCGAATTCGTTTGCGATGTGATCCGAGCAGGATCGGTCCGGTCGAGGGAAGGCTGAACGGAGCTTGCGATGACGTCTGCTGAATTCGACCAGCGTGAACGTTGTATCCGTTATTCGAAGTGAATCCCGTCGACCGTGACTGAGTATGTACCGAACGCTGTGGACCGGGCCATGATCCAGCCGATGCCTGACGTGCCATCGGAAGTAGAGCAGGCTGACTGGTCGCAGAGGGGGCCTGAACGTCGCCGCGATCGCGGAGTTTGATGATCGGTACGTTGGCTCTGCTTTGCTGCGAAGCTGGTCGCCGCGTTTGTGCCCCCGCTGACGTTTGTGCCCCCGCTGACGTTTGTGCCCGCGCTGACGTTTGTGCCCGCGCTGAACTGTCGGATTGGTCACCGACGAACGGCGAGCCCGTCAACAGGTACGCGACGATGAATGTCGGCAGCAGATGAGTCTGGCGAAGTTGCATGAATTGTTTCTCGCGTGTGCAGTCTCGATCGCGTGCTGACTTGTCGACGGCCAGACAGGGCGATCGAGTCGACGGTCTTCGGTTCAACCTTCGTTCATTGTGACGCGAATTGCCGGAGCGTCGTCGTCCGATTCGGTATCAAGTGGCTCAGCCGTGCCTTTGCCAGTCACGCGAACGAGGAGTGGTTCTTTGTTTGGACCATCAAGCGGAATCAGCTCGATGATGTCGTTAAGGATTCCCGCGCGACGTGCTTTCAAAGTACGGGTCAACCGGACGCTGCCGCTTTGGACCGCAACTTTCACCAGCTCATCGCGCTTGATCAGCGTCGGCGGCTTGACTGAATTGAGCTTCACCAGGTCGCCTTGTCGGATGGCGCGACGGGCTTCCATGCCGACAACGCCTTCAGGATCTGATGCGCCATTGCGAAGGTCATCGACCTCCTGCCATTGCAGATCGGCTTCGCGGATGACCTGCCCTTGAGCGATAATTCGCCGAGCGGCAAGCACCTTTGGTCGGCGAGTGACTCGGACTCGAAGGTGGACCTTCTTGATGGCAGAAGCCGCGGAAGCGTCAGGTTGCGAAGTGGTCGCTGCCGTTGAGAATTCGCCTGTAGGGACCGACACGGTCAGTGAAAAAATGTCATCGGCCAGCGGTTTGCCGGAGACGATTTTCAGGTTCCCTGAGCGTGCTGACAGAATCGTGGGTACCGATGATGTCGAGAGGAGTGGGTGGATGATCGGCGTGCCCCAGTCGGGAGCCCATTCCGACAGGTAATCTCGCACCAGATCGTGGACCACATTTTCGGCAAGGCGAAGGTCGGCGGTCGGGATGTCGCGCGGCTCGGAAATCGTCCGGTGAGGCCTGTTCGAGTAGCTGGCCAGTTCGGTTTTGCGAGACGGCCTCGGCGCCGAAACTCGATTGGATGCTCCCGCCAGTCTTGTGCGTGACCACGGGCTGGCTGATGCCGGCAACTGGCCGCGACGAGTGACAACAACAATGCTGCTCCCCTGAAATTCCAGGGCCCCGACTTCGACGTGAAACTTCAGCAGTCGGGAGCGAATCTCGTCCAGTTTCAGGCGTGTGGAGTTTCCAGGAATGGGCGACGTGTCGAGCGTAATGCTCTGCAAATCTGCGGCGACCCTGGCGTCGTCAGAAAACACTTCGGCGACGTCGCCAAGATGAATCAACGCCGTGTCGACGGTGACCGAACTGTGCAGGCGAACGATCGTGGCGTGAACGGTCGAAGCAGTTGCGGAAAGTCCGCATGCCAGGAAACACGCCAGAATCATTTGTTTGAACGCCATGCGTCTTCTCCGTGAAACCGCTTGTTTTGCAATCGACCGTTAGAACTGCCGCAGGTTCGAAATCAGCTGCAGCATCTGGTCAGCAGCTTTGATGGTCTGGCTGTTGAGTTCGAAGTTTCGCTGTGTTTTGATCAGATCGACCAACTCCCGGACAGGCTCGACGTTGGATGATTCCAGGTGGCGATGGCGAATTTGCCCCAGACCATTGTTGCCAGGGATGTCTGAGATGGCGGCTCCCGACGCTGGAGTTTCGATGTAGAGATTCTCGCCTCGTTGCAGCAGACCCTGGTTATTCGCGAACCGATAAAGCTGGATTTGGCCAATGTTTTGAATGTCTCCATTGGCATCCTCGACACTGACAACTCCGTCACCGGTGATTGATACATTGACCGTGCCGTCGGGAACTGTGATAGCTGGTTGCAACAATCGGCCGCTGTCCGCAGAGCCAACGACGACCTGTCCGGTGGAGTTTCTCGTGAAGTTGCCTGCTCGCATGTACGCAGGCGTGCCAGCGTCGTCGACCTGGAAGAACCCCGGGCCCACAATTGCCATGTCAAGATCACCGTTGGATTGAAGCAGTGATCCCTGCTTGAAGTCGAGCGACGTGCTGGCGACTCGAGTTCCCAGACCGACTGACGTTCCGACACCGGTTTGTCCGGCGGCAGAGTCTGTGCCGGGCAGTTTGATGTTCTGGTAGAAGAGGTCTTCGAAGTTCGTCCGAGACCTCTTGAACGATGTTGTGCTGGCGTTTGCCAGATTATTGGCGACAACGTCCAGGCTGAACTGGTGGGCTTCCATGCCCGATGCCGCAGAGTGAATCGCTCGTAGACTCATTGTCCCGCCTCCGTGCTTTCGTCAGTCGATTGGATTGAGTTCGTGGTTGATCCGGCCGGTGGTCG
>Ga0316208_1001312_pt1 | contig 23962 bp, 17 predicted proteins | sample 3monopyrite_MG_FD_204944 | JGI IMG/M metagenome (GOLD analysis project Ga0316208, IMG submission 204944) | Microbial mat bacterial communities from mineral coupon in-situ incubated in ocean water Damariscotta River, Maine, United States -... | ecosystem: Environmental > Aquatic > Marine >... | reverse complement strand
TGCCAACCGCTCAGGCGTTGAGCAATTTTGATCGCGGTTAAACTGCCTGAAGTGAATCGACAGGGGCCATGGACGAGAAACTCTGGTATCTCAAACAAGCGAATCTTTTCGAGCAGCTTTCTGCCGAAGAGATTGCCAGAGTCGAATCCCGCTCTCGCATGCAGGTTTTTCCTCGCAAAGGAATTGTCTACCTGCCCAACGACCCGGGGCATTCTGTTTTCCTGCTGACGTCCGGGCGAATTCGCTTGTACCACGTCACCGCCGAAGGCAAAGAAACCGTTCTGGCATTCATCGAGCCGGGCGAAATTTTCGGCGAGTTGTCACTCTTCGGGCAAGCTCAACGCGAAGAGTTTGCCGAAGCGATGGAGAAGTCGACGATCGTCCGCATCCCCGGCGACGAGATGCAGCAGTTGATGACCGATCGACCGGAAATCGTTCTGCAGGTCACTCGGTTGATGGGCCTGCGGCGGCAGAGGATCGAGCGACGCTTGAAGGCGTTGCTGTTTCGCTCGAACCGCGACCGCCTCGTTTATCTGCTGCTGGAACTTGCCGAGAAATACGGAAAGCCGTGCCCGGAAGGTCTCCACCTGGGCATCAGGCTGTCGCATCAGGACATGGCCAGCATGATTGGCAGTACTCGTGAAACGGTGACGGTGCTGCTGGGCGAATTGCAGTACGCTCGCAGTCTGATCGTAAAACGTCGACAAGTCATCCTGACCAACCTTGAGCAACTCGCGAACGTGCTCGACGAAGTCACTCCAGAAGTTGAACGCTTGATTGCAACCTCGGCTCAGCGAGCGCAGCAGTCGGCAACTCTTCAACAGCAACCCTTTGCAAAGCGACGGATCCCCGAGTGAGTTACGATACTGTCATCATCGGTGCTGGCCTTTCAGGACTGGCGGCCGGAATCAGGCTGGCGTACTTCGATAAAAAAGTCTGCATCGTCGAGAAGCATTACACGATCGGTGGGCTTAACTCCTTTTATCGTCTGCGAAAACGCGATCACGACGTCGGCCTCCACGCCGTGACCAACTACGCCGAACCGGGCACAAAGACCGGGCCGCTCAGTAAACTGTTGCGGCAACTGCGTCTGCGGTGGGAAGACTTCGCGCTGTGCCCGCAGATCGAATCGAGCATCGCCTTTCCTGGACGAACCCTGAAGTTCACCAACGATTTTGAATTCTTCAGGCAGCAGGTCGACGAACTGTTTCCCGCTCAGAAGGACAATTTTCAGAAGTTGCTCAACCTGATCGACGAGCACGACGAACTTCATCTAAGCGGCGAAACCGCGTCGGCTCGGCAGGTGCTGGGCGAAACGATTTCAGATCCCGTTCTCATCGACATGCTGTTCTGCCCGCTGATGTTTTACGGCAGCGCGACGGTCGGCGACATGGATTTCAGCCAGTTCGTGATCATGTTCAAAGCGCTGTTCTATCAGGGTTTCGGCAGACCACTGCGAGGCGTGCGGCTGATCCTGAAGAATCTTGCCAACCACTTCCGACGGCAGGGCGGCGAGTTAAAGCTGCGTTGCGGCGTCAAGCGGATCCTGAGCGAAGGTGGCGTCACGACCGGCGTCGAACTCGACTCCGGCGAGATCATCGAAGCGAAGAACGTCCTTTCTTCAGCTGGCTCGGCGGAAACGCTACGGATGTGCGGCGACGTTCCCGCCGACTTTGAAGAACAGAATCCACCCGGTGAGATTTCGTACGCCGAGACAATCTTCTCACTCGATTGCCAGCCACAGGAATTGGGACACGATCAAACGATCGTCTTCTACAACGACTCGGATATTTTCAGCTATGAGCCGCCGAGCGAGCCATGCGACGTCAGTAGCGGCATCATCTGCTCGCCGAACAACTTTCAATACGGCGAGGACAAACTCGACGAAGGGCGAATTCGGATCACCGCTCTTGCCAGTCCAGCGGGGTGGATCAATCTTCCGGACGAGGTCTATTACCCGCAAAAGGACGAGTGGTGCACGAAGATTGTTGATTCAGCACTGCGATTCATGCCGGACTTCCGTTCGCACGTTGTCGATACCGACGTCTTCACTCCGCGCACAATTGCGAAGTTCACCGGCCACGCCAACGGAGCTGTCTACGGCGCTCCCAACAAGATTCGCGACGGCCGCACGCACCTTGATAATCTCTACCTCTGCGGAACCGACCAGGGTTTCCTCGGCATCATCGGTGCGATGCTCAGCGGCATCACCATCACGAATCTGCATCTGCTGAAATAGTTCATCAACCATCGTCACAGATGCGTGCGGGTGGGAGTCGGCCCCGTCTTAGTCGATGTAAAGAAACTCGTTCGAACTCAGCAGCAACTGGCACAGGTTGGCCAGTGCCAGTTCTGCCGCGTCCCGCTTGACGTTCTTCACTTTCGGATCGAACCGGTTCGTAACGGGCTTTGTCTCGACCGTCTTTGCCGCAAACTGCTCCGTTTGACTGTCGAGAAATTTCAGTGCGTCGTTGATCTCGCCGTCGTCTGGGCTTCGGGCAAAGGCAATTCGCCAGGCATGTCGCACCTGCTCGCCGGAGTTTGTTCCCGCTTCGCGACGGACTCGTGCTGCAAAGTGCTCGGCCATTTGAACGATGAAATCACTGTTCATCAGAAAGAGCGATTGCGTCGCGACAGTCGACGAATTGCGACGCTCGCAGTTCGGCTCCATCTTTGGCAGGTCGAAAGTGTCGAGCACGGTCAGCGGGCGCGAACGTCTCCACTGGACGAAGATCGTTTTGCGGAATTCTTCGGTGTTCATCGCGAGGATCGGTCCCGGTCGGCCGGCGTTGAGATTCTCTTTTCCGATGACCCATTGCCCGACGATGTCCGCCATCACCGGGACCGGCGGTCCAGCGCGGCGGTCATTCAACAGTCCCCCCGCCCCGAGCATCGAATCCCGCAGCGTTTCCGCTTCCAGCCGTCGAATCGGAAACTGCCAGTACAACGTGTTGTCCGGATCGACGATTTGAGGGCTCTGCGACCCATCGTTTGACTGCGAATTTGTCGTCTCTTCAATCGACCTCGCGACACCTCGTTGGCGATAGACGCTCGACGTCATGATCAATTGGTGCAGTTGTTTGAGGCTCCAACCGCTCGACACGAACTCCGACGCCAGCCAGTCAAGCAGTTTCGGATGCGTCGGGCGGTCGCCCAGCAACCCAAAGTCGCCCGGCGTGTTGACGATGCCTCGGCCGAAGTGGTGCATCCAGATTCGGTTGACGAGAACTCTTGCGACCAGAGGATGATTTCCGTCGGTCAGTCGCTGAGCCCATTGCAGCCGCCGACCGGTCGTGGGCAATGCCTCATCGTTGACCGGAAGTTTCGCGTCGCCTGAGTTCTGCGAAAGGACGGTCAAACTGGCCGGCTCAAGCATCTGTTTCGGTTGTTCGTGATCGCCTCTTGCGAACAGAAAGGTCTGCGGCACCTTGCCGGGTGTTTCCGTCGCGGCGCGAACAAATTCTTCCTTCGGCTTCTTCGCTCGCAGAGTGGTGGCCTCGGCAGACATCTTCTTCAAGACATCGGCCGCCTTGTTATCGTAGAGGTAGAGAGAGCCGGCCGAGACATTCAGACTCGGATGCTTTTTCAGCAACCGCTTCTGTTCAGTCGTTCTGTCTTTGGGAACTGTGTCTTTAGCCTTTTGGGCTTCTGTCCGAATCTCCTCGGGCAGTTTCGCGAGTTCTTTGGCGAATGTGGCGGCGATGAACTTGTTCTGCTTCTTCGTTCGTTCGTCGAGGATCTTCTTTGCTTCCGCTTCAATTTTCGCGGCGACTTTTTTATCGGCAGCGGTGTAGAGCGAGATCCTTCGCGACGCTGGAGTTCGCCAGTTCTTCGGATCGTAAGCGGGTTCGAAGATTGCTCTCATCCGGTAATAGTCCGATTGCGGAATCGGGTCGTAACGATGATCGTGACACTGAGCACACCCGACCGTCATGCCAAGCAACGAAGTCGAAACAATCTTCACGGTTTCGGCAACGACATCGTTCTTTGCAAGTTCAGCATCAGCCGCGCCACCGCCGGTTCCATCGGGACCGTTTCTAAGAAAGCCGGTCGCGATCAGCCGAGCAATGTCTTCCGGAGGTAACTCGGCGTACGGCGGGCGGACCATCTCGTCGCCAGCGAGCTGCTCGCGGATAAATTCGTCGAACGGCTTGTCATCGTTCAGCGACTGAATTACCCAGTCACGATACTTCCACGCCCACGGTCGCTCTTTGTCATCGATCGTGTAGCCTTCCGAGTCGGCGTACCCGGCGACGTCCAGCCAGTGTCGGCCCCAACGGTCTCCGTAATTGTTCGAAGCAAGCAGCTGATCGATCAAACGGTTGTAAGCGTCAGATGATTTATCTTCGACGAATTCTCGAACGGCTTCCGGAGACGGCGGCATCCCGATCAGGTCGAAGTACGCTCGACGAATCAGCGTCGTGCGATCGGCGTCGCGCGAAAGTCCGAAGCCGTCGTTCTCAAGGCGGCGGACAACGAACGCGTCGATCGCGGTCCGCACGGAATCACGATTCTCGACAGTCGGCGGCGTTGGACGCTCGACCGGTTGGAATGACCACCAAGCTCGCTCTTCTTCCGTAATCAAATCCGCATCGGTCAGCACGTCCGGCTCCGCCCGAGCGGTAACGGCTCCGGTCGCGATCCAACGAGCGATTACTGCAATGTCTGAAGCTGGGACTTTCTTAGCAGGGTCGTCGCCGGGCGGCATCTCTCCGCTGATCAGTCGCTCGATCAGAAGGCTTTCGCCCGGCTTGCCAGCAACGATGACCGGGCCGCTGTCTCCGCCTTTCAAGAGGTAGCGACGAAGCCTCACATCAAGGGTGCCTTCGACTTCCTCTTCTTCGCCGTGACATTGGAAGCAGTGCGTCTTGAGAATCGGTCGAATGTCGCGTTCGAAAGTCAGCTTGGCATTCGGCGCAACGGAACTGTTGTCTGAGTCGGCAGCCTGAATGGATTGATCACTCAGATCGGCAACCAACAGCAGCAGCGACGCGGTAGTTAGAAGTGCAACGTGAGGTCTCATGGTGGGGTCTTGCCGGGGCAGGAAGCGAAGTCAGGTCGGTCATCCAGTAAATCGTGGCTCAGACCAACGCGAGGAACAACCAGCGTCGCCGAAAACGACTTTCGTCGTCAACTCAAAGGCGGATTCTTCGACGTTCGTCGATCACTTCCTACGCAGAATGCGTCAGCTCGGCCGCAGTCTTTGCCACCAGCTTCAGCTGGTGGATACGTGATGTTTATGGTCAAACAGCCGGCTTTAGCCGGGCTTCATTCATGGCTTCAGCCAGTTGATCAACTCCATGACTGAAAGTCCGGCTGAAGCCGGCTAACCAGATTCAATCATACGCAGACACCACCGGCTAAAGCCGGTGGCAAAACCAATCTGTAATCTGCGGATCACGACATCTCGCGCGGTCATGACAGGGCATCCGATTGTGACAGTCAAAGAGGAATCGGACTCCGGAAGCTTTGGGAAACATTTCCCATCTCTGCGGCAATGACGCGAATTCGTGAGCTATGTTCAGATGACAGGTTTCATTCAGAGTGGAAGGTCTGCTCTTTTCTTATGGAACCAGGAAGTCAGTCTTGAGGTCAACGGAAAATGCCCGCACCGTCTTTCGCACAACGAACCCGCGCCGATAACGCCGCCAACGATCTGGAAACTCTCAAACGAACCATCCACGGAAAGCTCGTCGAGAAGCTGGACCTTTCTCGACTCGGCGATCTGGAAGGCGACACTCTGCGCCGCGAGATTCGTCTGGTCATCGAGCATCTTTGCGATACCGAGAATCCGCTGCTCAACCGGTCGGAACGCGAACGGCTGATCGAAGAAATCCTCGACGAAACATTCGGATTTGGTCCGCTGGAACTGTTGCTCAAAGAGCCCGGCGTCGCCGACATCATGATCAACGGTCCGAAGCACGTCTTCGTTGAAAAAGACGGTCGGATTCAGCGACACAAAGTCACGTTTCGTGACAACGATCACTTGTTGCAGATTCTCGACCGAATCGTGTCGAAAGTTGGTCGACGAGTCGATGAAACGTCGCCGATGGTTGACGCTCGACTTCCGGACGGTTCGCGACTGAATGCGATCGTCCCGCCGCTGGCTCTGGATGGTCCGTCACTGACCATCCGAAAATTTGGTTCGAACCCGCTGACGCTGGAAGACCTGCTTCGTTTCGGAGCGTTCACGCCGGAGATGGTCATGGTCCTGGAAGGGATCATCAAAGCACGCCTGAACTGCATCATTAGCGGTGGTACGGGGTCGGGTAAAACGACTTTGCTGAACACCCTGTCGAGCTTCATCCCGAATGATCAACGTGTCATTACGATTGAAGACGCGGCCGAACTTCAGCTTCAGCAGGAACACGTGCTGCGTCTGGAAACGCGCCCGCCGAACATCGAAGGCAAAGGCAAGATCGGGGCGACGGATCTCGTGAAGAACGCACTGCGAATGCGACCTGACCGGATCATCATCGGGGAATGTCGAGGCGGCGAGGCACTCGACATGCTCCAGGCCATGAACACAGGCCACGAAGGTTCGCTGACGACAATCCATGCAAATACTCCTCGCGACGCTGTTTCCCGACTTGAAACAATGATCACGATGGGCGGCGTCGATCTCCCTCTTCGAGCTCTACGAACTCAGTTTGCGTCGGCCGTTGACCTGATCATTCAGGTGAATCGTCTGCAGGGCGGACCTCGAAAAGTCACTCACATCACGGAGGTCCTCGGCATGGAAGGCGACACCGTCATCATGCAGGACATTTTCAATTTCAATGTCGAAGGCGTTGACGATGAAGGTCGCGCTTCCGGCCACTTTTCCGCATCAGGCGTTCGTCCCGGCTTCATGTCGAAGCTGGAAGCGTCAGGCGTTCGGTTGCCGGCCAACCTGTTCAACGCTCGGCAGTTGAGCTGATCCGGCGACGACTTTGGCGTCTCAGGAATAACGACAAGTTTAGAAACACTCCACATGACGAGTTTTTTGCATCGGCACATTGCTCGTTGTGTGCGTCTCTTTTCTTCGCGGAGTCAGCTCCGCGGTGGACAAGGTGAGATGGAATGACCGGCTACCTGATCATGTTTGGCATTTTTGCCGCCGTCACCATTCTGGTCGGCGCGATCTTCTTCCTGTTGTACGACGCCAACGCGTCCACAACGGAAGATCGACTCGAGATTCTGACGGGCAAGAAGTCAGCGCGAGCCGAAGACCACGGCATCATGAAGGAAGACATGGTCGCTGCCGGTGGCGGTATCACCAAATTCTTCGGAAAGATGTTCGAAGGGATCGGCAACATCGGCTTGTTCTTCGAACAGGCAGACTCGCCGATCAGGCCCGACATGTTTTTCCTGATGAGCTTCTTGTGTCTGTTTCTCGGTTTTGGAGTTGGCTGGGCAAGCCGCGCACCAATGCCTTTGTGGCCGGTATTTTCGATCGTATTTTCACTCTTTCCACTGATGTGGCTCTGGATGCGTCGCCAAGGTCGCTTCAAACGGTTCGCCAAACAGCTTCCCGATGCGATGGAGTTGATTGCTCGCGCTCTGCGTTCTGGACACTCGCTCAACCAGGGTATCTCCGTGGTCGTTGAAGAAATGCCGTCACCGATCGCGACCGAATTCATGCTCGCTTACGAAGAACAGAATCTTGGGGTGCCGATCGAAGTCGCTTTGAAAAACATGATGAAGCGCATGCCGAATATGGACTTGAAATTCTTCGTGACGGCGGTCGCGATTCAGAAACAGGCTGGTGGCGACCTCTCCGAAATCCTCGACAAGATCGGATACATCATCCGCGAGCGGTTCAAGATCATGGGTCAGGTTCAGGCTCTGACCGGTGAAGGCCGGATGAGTGGAGTCATCCTTCAGGCTCTGCCGATCGCACTGTTCCTCACGCTTTACTACATGAATCCTGAATACGTGATGCTGCTCTTTCGGGAAGAACTCGGCAAGCAGATGCTGTTTTATGCGATCGTGATGCAGATTCTTGGAGCGTTTGCCATCAAGAAAATTGTCGCGATCAAAGTCTAACGTCGGCCGCAACGATTCGCCTTCTACCACTCACGTAAGATTATCGCCTCAATCGACACTGGACTCCTGTTATGGATTATGCCGTTCTTGGACAATTCGCTGTCTTTGGTGCCGTCACAGTCATGCTGTGGGCGATGTTCACAATGTTCTCGGGCGATTCATCTCGCGCTTCAGAACGGCTGGACAAACTGAAGGATCCCAACAGCAAATCAACGGAACTGGTCGACGATCCAAATTCGATGACCATGCTGGAAAAGGCAGCTCCAAAACTGTCGAAGGCGTTCGAACCGAAATCCGAACTCGAGCAGAGCGAATTAAAAGTTAAGCTGGCCAACGCAGGATTCAATTCGCCAAATGCGCCGCAAATGTACTCCGGAGCGCGCGCTGGGCTGGGGATCGTCTGCGCTCTCGCTGGCGGAGCACTCGGTTACTTTCGTTGGGGCGCCAACATGCAGGGCATGATGGCTCTGGCGATTACGACCGCTATCGGTCTTTACGCGCCGGCGATCTGGTTGTGGCTCATCCGTAAAGGGCGAATGGAACGAATCTTTCTGTCGCTGCCTGACCTGCTCGACCTGCTCGTCGTCTGTGTCGAAGCCGGCCTGGGACTGGACGCGGCCATGCGTCGAGTTGCAGAGGAATTGGAAGATTCGGCTCCTGACGCCGCCTACGAGGTCGCCATGTGCAACATGCAACTGCAGATGGGGATCTCGAAGAAGCAGGTGCTTCACGACCTGGGCATCCGCTCCGGCGTCGACGATATGAAAGCACTCGCCGCGATCCTGATTCAGGCGGAGAAGTTCGGATCGTCAATCGCTCAGGCTCTGCGAGTTCAGTCCGACACGATGCGCGTCAAGCGTCGGCAGATGGCCGAAGAGAAAGCTGCGCAGACATCAGTCAAGATGATAATTCCGCTGGTTATCTTCATCTTTCCCGGAGTGTTCGTCGTTATCGTTGGCCCTGCGGCCATCATGATGATCAACAATCTGTTGACCGACTAAGTCATCGACTCAGCAGCTGCAGTGAAGCCAGAATCTGGCCTCCCCCCGATTTGCGGAAATTGGCTAACCTTCCGCCCACTGCCTCGCAAGGAATGCGCGCCGGCAGAATCTATCGGACACTCCCACCACCCCGACACGGACGTCATGTCGTCAGTTCCCGCTCAACGTAAGCCGTCGATTGTTCACACGTTTGGACAGCTCGTTATCGAGTTCGTGCAGGCTGTCGGCGATCTCGCGATTTTCGCGTCATCGATGCTTCGGTGGCTGTGCCGAGGCCTTCCACGCAGCACGGTCGTCGTCGAGTCGATGTACGAAGTCGGCGTCCGCAGCATTCCCGTCGTGATGATCACGGGCATGTTTATCGGTATGGTCCTCGCCGTGCAGGGCTACCAGCAGTTCCATCTGATGCGGATGGAAACTCGGATGGGAGCGGTCATTAACATGGCCCTCGTCGCGGAACTTGGACCGGTCCTTGCGGCGACGATGCTTGCCGGTCGAGTCGGCAGCGCGATGGCGGCCGAACTGGGAACCATGCGGGTCACCGAACAGATCGACGCCCTCCGAGCCCTCGGCGCCAACCCGATTCAATACCTCGTCGTACCTCGCTTTTTGTCGTGCTTTCTGCTGATTCCGCTGCTGACCGCCATGGCCGACGCCATCGGAGTGGCCGGCGGCTGGATGTTCAGCACGCAGGTGCTCGGCGTCGACTCAACGTACTACTGGCATTACTCGACCGAGTACGTCGCTGCCTGGGACGTCTTCGCGGGCATCCTCAAGAGCATGTTCTTCGGAGCGGCCATCGCCTTGATCGCCTGCCATCGAGGATTCAACTGCGGCTCCGGAGCCGAAGGAGTCGGCCAGGCGGCAACGAGTTCGTTCGTCTTGTCCTTTATCGTGATTCTGATTGTCGACTTCTTCCTCGGAATGTTTCTGAACGAAATCTACTGGACCCTCTGGCCGGGCCCGTCGTCCTTCGTCTGAATTTCTTCCAACAAGAGCACGTAGGGTATGGCAATCGCAGCGCCGGCATACCGACTCAATTAAAAAGCTCCAGACATGCCATCACCCGACCCGTTTAGCGATCCCTTCACCGGAGAAGAATCCGGTCGATCGATCATCGAGCTGCGCGGGATCTCACGAAACTTCGGTTCTCAGGAAGTCCTGCGAAAAGTTTCGCTGGACGTCCGAGCTGGCGAAACGGTTTGCCTGATCGGAGAAAGCGGCTGCGGCAAGAGCGTCACGATGAAAATCATGGCCAGTCTGATGCAGCCGTCGGCTGGCGAAGTCCTCTGGAATAACGTTCCGATCAATGATCGCTCTGACGAAGAATTGGTCCGAGACCGACTTCGGTTCGGATACCTGTTTCAGGGAGCGGCCCTGTTCGACAGCCTCAGCGTGTTTGAGAATATCGCTTTCGGGCTGCGTCAGAACACAAAAATGTCCGACAGCTTCCTCGAAGAGATTGTTGCGGAGCGTCTCAAAGACGTTGGCATGTCTCCGGCCAGTGCTCGGAAGATGCCCTCCGAACTCTCTGGTGGAATGCGAAAACGAGTCGGCCTTGCCAGAACGCTGGCGCTCATGCCGGACATCATTCTTTACGACGAACCCACCACCGGTCTCGACCCGATCATGATCGACGTGATCAACACGCTCATCCTGAAGACCAGAAATCGACGACCGGTCACCAGCGTGATCGTCACCCACGAAATGTCGACCGTCCGCAAAGTCGCCGACCGAGTCATCATGTTTTACCCACTCAGTCGGCTCGAACCGGGTCAATCACAAGTCGTATTCGAAGGAACACCTGAAGAGGCCTTTTCATCAGACGATCCTCAGGTTTCGCAATTCGTTTACGGAGAAGCCGGCGAACGAATGCAGGAACTGGCCCTCCTTTAGCGGCACGCAAAAGAGTTCACACTGACAGTTTCGACCACGAAATACTCGAAAGACACGAAAACCACCAGCAGGCTTCAAAGCCGATCTCAACCTCATCACTGCATGAATTTTCTTTCGTGTTTTTAGTGTCTTTCGTGGTTCCCAAACTCAAAACGCAACAAACAAATGACTGAACGACAATTACAATTCCGAGTCGGTCTGTTCGCGATCTGTGCAATGGGCATCATGGCGACGCTGATCTTCCAGTTCGGCCAGGTACGCTCGCTGCTGGAGAAGCAGTACCAGGTGCTGATCCATTTTGACTCGGCCCCCGGAGTGCTCGAAGGATCCCCCGTCAGACTCAACGGAATCCCGATTGGCGACGTCGAGAAGATCACGCTCGATCGTCAGCGCGGCGGAGTCCTGCTGACTTTATCGATCGAAGAAAAGTACTCACTGCGCAGCGACTCGGTACCGAGGCTTCAGCAGTCGTTGCTAGGCGACGCGGCCATCGAGTTCACACCCGGCGTTAGCCAGACAGACTTTGATCGGCAAACCATTCTGGAAGGCGAAGCACCGCCGGACGTGATGGAAATCGTGTTGGGTATGGAGAAACAACTGGCGACGACAATGACGTCCTTCGAGGCGACCAGTCGCGAGTGGCAATTGCTGGCTCGAAACATGAATTCGCTGGTCGAGACGAATCAGGGCAGCCTGCACGAAGTCGTCGAACGAACGGCAACGTCACTCGACGAATTCACAAAGACAATGCAGCGCGCCGGCGCCGCCTTTGAAAACACCAACCGCGTCATCGGTGATCCACAGACCGTCGCCAATCTGCAGAAGGCGCTGGCGGGACTTCCACTAATCGTGAACGAAACCCGGCAAACGATTACAGCCATGCGTCAGACCGTTGGCACGATCAACGGAAACCTCCGAAACATCGAGAACGTCACCGAGCCACTCGCCAAGCATACGACGTCAATCGTCGTCCGACTCGACAACAGCCTGTCGAACCTGGAAGCAATGACGGGCGAACTCCGCGATGTTGCCGAAATTGCCTCGAAGTCAGACGGCTCGCTAAAGCGTTTCCTCTCTGACCCGAACCTGTACGACGACCTCGAACGATCTGCCTCGTCGCTGGCGATCCTTCTCAGAAACCTCGAACCCATCGTTCAGGACATGCGAGTCTTCACTGACAAGATCGCCCGCCGGCCGGAAGTCCTCGGCGTCGGCGGTGCGCTGCGTCCAAGTTCCGGCCTGAAGGACGAAGAGATCCGTCAGGCTGGCTTTGAGAAATTGAAGTGATCAATGTCGCTCGAAGATTCCGAATTTGAACCCGATGCTGACGACGGGCTGACCTCAGACGAGTCCGAAGACGAAACCGTTGCGTATGGCGAATCCGACGACTGGGGCGGCAACGATCTCGAAGCCGCTTACCGGAAGGCTCTGGAAGCGAACGACAACGTCGAGTGGGAATTCAATCAGCTCTCTTCCTCTGATGAAGCTTCAGCAGAAGATGGCGGCTCCGACGAAGCAGCGTCGAACGGCGACTCAACGACTGATCAATCGGTCACAGAAAACGGAACCGATGCTGCGGCAGTGTCGCCGCCCGAAGGTAGCCCCGATCCGATACCGCAACGTGTCACCGCTCGGCAGGTCATCGAGGCAGCCATCTTCGTCGGTGGCGATTCGCTCACTTCGAAAAAACTCTGCTACATGCTGAAGGGCGACTACGACCTCGACGCCGTCGAACGAGCGATCGAAGACTTGAATCTTCAGTACGTCGACGAGGCACGGCCGTACGAAATTCGGCTCGGCGAAGGCGGCTACCGCATGGTGCTACGAGAAGAGTTCGAGCGAATCCGCAACCGGGTCTTCGGCATCGGCCCACGCGAGGTCAAACTTTCTCAGGACGTGCTGGAAGTCCTGGCTCTGGTCGCGTACCGACAACCAATCTCGCCGGAAGAGATCGAAGACCTGGGCAAAGCCAAACCTGGCCCGCTTTTACGACAGCTCCTCCGCCGCGAGTTGATCTCCCTGGAACGCGACACCGAAAACCGCAAACGAGTCACCTACTCAACATCAAAGCGGTTCCTGTCGCTCTTCGGTCTCGGCAGCCTCGACGAGCTTCCGCAAGCCGACGAATTGGCATTCAAGTAAGATCGCTGCCGTTCTGTGAACGCGTGGCCTCGTCGTCTGGTCACGCGTCTATGGCATGGCCACTTTTCGAGACGAAACGGCGTCGGGTACCACCGTAAGAGTCGTCTCGGCGATGACCGGATGACCGTTCCACTGGGCAGTCGCACGAACTTTCAATGCCAGGACTCGACTGCCGCTACTGACGATTCCGTCATCGCGAGGTGTCACGCTCAGCGTCGCCTGATTCTTTGATGCGTCGACCATAATCGGGCTGGCTCGAAATGCCGGTTCAGCCTCAGACTCGTTGATCAGTTCCAGTTTGATCGGACCTCGCAATCCCGATCCCCGCAGAATTTGAATCGGGTATTCGAAACTCGCCGCAGACGACAATTTGAATTCCTTCATCGGGCTGTCAATCTTCAGCATGGCGCCCGTCGGCAGAAATCCGATGCGGGTGACGAGCTTGCTCGACAAATAGCGAATGCGGCCTTTCGGGTCGGCGATCTTCGTGACACCGTTGACAACCATGCGCGAGGTTCGTGTCGTCTCCAGCCATTCCGGAAGGAACACGGGATAAAGGATTCGATCTTCGTCCGGCTTGATGACCATCTCGGGACCGCGAATTCCCTGGCGATGCCGCCCCTGTTTGGAATGCATTTCCAGCATGATGTCGCCCTTGAACGACTCGTCCCGCTCGATCAGAACCGGAGCGGGGAACGTCGTGCCTCGCGGCCACTTGGTGACGTCGTTCTTGCCTTCAGCCTCGATCTTGAACGGAGGCTTCATCGTGACGGCCAGCAGGACAGGCTCGGTCGAGTGAGCAATCGCTGCATCATCGATCGTCGCTGTGCCGGTGATAGTCAGCATCCGAGCGATCGTGCCGGCATCGGCAGCGGCCGTGATCTTCAGCTTGAGATCGTTTTTCTTCTCCGGAATCGTTGTGTCTTCGGGAATGGTGACACCTTGCGGCAGGCCGTCGAGGGCAACCAGAATCGGGCCGGTATATCCTCCTGTTCGCTCTGCTTTGATCGAGAGAACCGCCGACCCTTCAATCGGCACCGCAAAAAGTTCCGGAGCCGTCAGTCGAAATCCAGGCGTTGCACCTTGAATGACGAGCCGGTAGACAGCCTGTCGATTTCCACTGGCACCGGAAGTGTCACTAACGAGAAGGTCGTACGCACCGTCCACCGGCACTGTGAACACAATGTGGGCATCCGTCGTGCCGGGCACATCGTCGATACGTTTCAATTCCGTTCCGTCCTCTTTGACAATTGCCAGTGAGACGTCGAGCCGCGATCCGAGACTTTCCGCCTGAACGTCGATCGCCCAGACATCGCCTTTAGCTCCCGACACGCGATACCGGTCAAATCCGTATTGCTGATCGAGCACGCCGGTTATTGCCGAGGGGACGCTTAATTCAACAGGCATCGTCGCCGGCTGATTCGGCGTGCCGACTTCGACTTGTTCCGAAAGATCGCTGAGAGGAATCTCAAACGACACTGACTGATCGCCACTCAGTTTGAGCTGATCCTTGAACGACGTCGCGGCTGCATCAGCCGGCACTTTCAAAGTGCGTTTCACGGATTCCAGTTTTGCAGCGCCAGTCTCCAGGCCGAAGCCAAAGAATTCGACATCCTGGGTGACGCCTCGTTGAACCACTGCCGGAAATGTTGAAAGCAGTCTCGGCCCCGGCGTGAACGACAGCCGATAAACGAACGATCGGTTGCCGCGGAAGTCGACGTCGTAGACACGCGCGAAGTACTCCTGCCCGGCCCTGGCTGCGAATGTGAATCGTTCGTCCCGCGCGGCGGTGTCAGCAGCGTCGGCAACCAACCGACCCGAGGCGTCGCGAATTTCCACAATCGCCGTCAGCGGTGAGCCGATTCCGGCGGCGACAATTTCGCACGTCAGCGGTCCGGTCGCCGGAGCCGTGAATCGATACTCGTCGACCTCGGCGATCTTCAGAATTTGACCGGAAACCGTGACGGGCAGCGACGGTAAATGTTGCGGTTCCAGGCGATCCTTTTCCTCGACGGCTTCGAGGGCGGCGGAGACGATGAACTTGCCGGATGCGGTGACACCGTTCGCGTTGGCGGCCTGCCAGCGATAGGTTCCTGGCGACAGGTCGGCGGGTAGCTTGAGTTTCGCGGGAGTTTCACGAGGCATCGGAAACGGCCCGCGTCGAGCTTTCTTGCCGAACCAGTAAGGTGGCTCGGGAACGATCACCGGGCCAGGAGCTCCCGCCAGTGCGAGTTGAATCCGAGCGTCCCTGACGAACAGCTCCATGTCCGGAGTCCAATCGTAGCCGCCGAGAACAACGTCGACCGTAGAACCTGCCTGGCCGCCGGATGGGTACATGTAGCCGATCGCCGGCACCTGCTGAGCACTCACCCGAAACGCAGTGGCCAGCAGGATCAGCGCAGCAACGACCGAAACGCGGAACATGGAAAGCATAATCTCACCAACACTGTCAAATGCTCGGAACACAACGCTGAGCAGTCTGTCAAGAAATGGCTCGTAGTTTAATTCAACGTGTGCCACTGGCTCTGCCAGTGCGGAATCGCGGGCAAACACCGATTCGTAAAGGCACTGGCAAAGCCAGTGGCACACCTTCGTCAACGCTGTTCTAAACCAGAGCGTCGATAAACTTGCCGCCGTCGACCAGTGGAACGGGGCGACCAAGTGGGCCAAGGTAGTGTCGGTCCGGGTCGATGCCCATCAGAGTGTGAATCGTCCGAAGCAGGTCGTTAACGCTGACCGGATCGGTCGTCGGAGCGGCGGCGTGTTTATCCGTGGCTCCGACGACTTGCCCGGGCCTTACGCCGCCTCCGGCAAAGATCACGGTTTGGGCCATCGACCAGTGATCGCGTCCCGCCTGCTTGTTCACTCGCGGCGTGCGGCCCATTTCGCCCATCATGACGACGAGTGTTTCGTCCAGGAGACCTCGCTCTTCGAGATCCAGCACGAGTGCACTGAAGGCCCGATCGGCATAGGGGATCAGGTCGGTCTGCAGACTCGGGAAGCAGTTGAAGTGGACGTCCCAGCCGGGAGCGTCGACGCCGACAAACCGGCAACCACCTTCGACGAGCCGACGAGCCAACAGGGCACACTGACCGATCTGCGTGCGTCCGTAACGGTCTCGAACGTCGTCCGGTTCGGAGTGAATATCAAAGGCTCTCTTGGCATCGGAAGACGTGATGAGACTTTGAGCTTTTTCGTAATAAGTCGACATGACGCCGGCTCGCCCTTCGGTGCGACCTCGTTCCAGTCGATCGATTCCTGCGAGCAGTTTTCGTCGCGTCGAGACTCGCTTACTGGACAGTCCGGAAATCGGTTGCAGGTCGCGAACTTCGAAGTCTGGCTGAGTGGGATCTGACTCGATCACGAACGGTGCATACTCGGCGCCGTAAAAGCCGGGACCGCCGCCCTGCATCGGGTGAGGCAGATTGATGTACGGAGGAAGTGCCCGGCCCTGCCCGAGCTCGCGAGCGACCACCGAACCGACTGACGGAAAGTAGTCGTTGTTCGGGACCGGGTTGTCGCCGTCAGCGAAATTCGGCTTTCGCCCGGTCATTACATAGTGATAACCGGTTGAGTGCCCATTAACTCGATGACTGTGGCTGCGAAGGATCGTGTACTTGTCGGCGATCTTCGCACAGTGCGGAAGCTGATCGGTAATGAACGTTCCGGGCACGTTCGTCGCGATCGGCGGGAACGGTCCGCGAATCTCCACTGGAGCTTCTGGTTTTGGATCCCACATATCCTGATGAGGCGGTCCGCCTTCCAGAAACAGGAACACGCAGGACTTGGCTTTGACCTCTCGACCGTTTCCGGCCTTCGCCTGGAGTTCGAGTAAGGTCGGCAGACTCAAACCGCCGAGCAGGCTGGTCGCGCCGAGTCGCAACGCGTGTCGACGGTCGAGGCCGTCGCAATTACCAACTGATGGTTTTCCAAGTTCCAGTCGCAGCATGGTTTGCCTCATTCAGTTTCTGCAAGCCGCATCTCTTAAACTTCGTTCTTAAATTTCTGAACAGGAGAAAGCAGAGACAACAGAGGCGAACTGCGAATGCTGACTCTGTTATCTCTGCTTTCTCCTGTTCAAAGACCGGCCTGATGTTGTCTCAAATCACTGTCCGACTCACTGGCTTTCTTAGTGATTAAAGATGAACTCTTTCGTGTTGAGCAATGCCCAGAGGACATCCTCGACCGCTGCCGATCTCGCCGATTCCGAATCTGAAAAAGCCAGTCGCATCAGACTTCGCTCTTCGTCATTCGGAAAACGCGAAAGCGTTGTTAGATACAGTTCGTCAATTACGCCGTCGTCAGTCAACTCAGAATTTGCCAGACGGCGAGCTGTGCCGTTTCGATGCTGAATCTTCTGCATTATTTCGGGCGAGTTCAAAAGGTGCAGTGCCTGAGAAATGCTGGGCTCGCCACTGCGTTCACATTCGCAGACGGTCGCGCGGACCGGGCGTCCGAAAATCCGAAAGAAGTAAGACGGCATGCGGTTATCCCAAATCTGGATCGCTCGATAACCGTCCGGCCAGCCATTGAACTTCTCAGCGACGCCGGTGGTCTGCGAAATTGCATCGAGCAATGCCTCGGCGGGAATCGTTTTGTACGCCGCGTGAGAGAAGTTCTGCTGGTCGTCGCGGTTCGAATCGTTCGACACTGAGCCGAGTTGATAAACGCGTGACTTCAGCACCGTCCGAGTAAACGCCTGCATGTCGAATTTGACGTCGACCATGTGCTGGGCCAGAGCCTGCATCAGCGGTTCGTTCGTTGCCGGGTTTGTTTCGCGAATGTCGTCGACCGGTTCGACAAGCCCGCGGCCCAGGTAGTGAGCCCAGATTCGGTTGGCGATGGCCTTTGCGAAGAAGTCGTTGTCCGGCTGCGTCAACCAGTCCGCGAGCGCGACGCGGCGATCGGATAGTTTGCTGACGTCAGTGGCCGCCGCTCCGAGCGCGCGGGCGGCAACGGGTTCGGCCGTGCGCGGATGCGGCAGGTCTTTCCCCCCGAACGCCACGATTGCCTCGGTGCCGTTTGGTAGTTTCTTCAGCTTGACTCCGGTGAAGAAACCGGCCAGTGCCGTGTAATCTTCCTGGCTCCAGCGTTCAGACGGATGGTGATGACACTGTGCGCACTCGATGCGGACGCCCAGGAGCAACTGGCTGACCGCTCGACTCATCTCGTCCGGCTTCTTCAGGATCTTGTAGAACGCTCCAGGACCTTCTGCGGTTGTGCTGCCCTGAACGGTGAGCAGTTCGCGGGCCATTTGATCGAACGGAGCATTCCGCTGGAAGCTGTGCCGCAGCCAGCGTTGCATGGCGACAGTGCCCTGCGGAGTAACCTTCAGTTGATCTGCCCGCAGAATGTCGAGCCACTTCATCGTCCAGTAGTCAACGTACTCGTCGCGGCTGAGCAGCGTTTCGATCAGCCTGTCTCGTTTGTCGGGCGAAGTGTCCGCAAGGTACTTTCGAGCTTCGTCCGACGTCGGCAGTGTGCCGATCGTGTCGAGGTAGACCCGCCGCAGAAACTCCGATTCGCTTGCCAGGGAGCCAGCTTTAATTCCGAGCCGAGCCAACTGATCCCAAACCAGCTTGTCGATGAAGTTTGTTTCCGCCGGTCGCTCAAATGTGACGCCCAGTCGTGGCAGCGTGACTCGACACGAAGTCACGTGACCGAGGTAGCGGACAAGAATCGCGGCCTCGCCAGGGATGTCGCTGGCTTGAATGAGTCCTCGCTGGTCGACATCGGAAATGGCGGCCGCGTTGGATTCGTACTCTGCCTCGACGGTCACACATCGTCTCGTTCCGGAACGATCGACGGCGGTGACGCGCAGTTGCTGCGTTCCGCCGGCCAGAAGGATCTGTTCGCGAGGCTCGACCTCGATACTGACAATCTGCCCGGTTTCGGAATTCTCTGGATCAAGCCGGGCACCTTCGCGAATCCATCTCAAGACTCGGTTGTATCGATAGCTGTCGGCGTCAATCTTGCGTCCGCCGCCGTGCGGCTTCTGCGATGTTCCCTTCAGAAGAAGCAGACTGGTCTCCGGTTGGGTGAGCGAAATGCGTCGGCCTTTTCCGTTCTTCATCAAGGCCGCGTAATCGCTTTCGGCGTCGAACCCGAAGATGCTCAGTTTAAAGCCGTTTTGACCTTCTGCCTTGCCGTGGCAGCCTCCCGAGTTGCAACGAGCCTTGGTCAGGATCGGAATGATCTCGTTTCGAAACGAAACCGGATCGGGATTCCGCTGCTTCACAACCTCGACCGAAACTCTCACGGTTTCATCGCCGAATGTTACTGCAATTTCCGTTTGCCCTTCGGACGCAGGTCGGACGAGCGCTCCGCCCCGCACGGCAGCAACAGACTTGTCGGCGACAACTAAACGAACTTCGCTCGTGACATCGCGCCGGCCGGTCTCGGTCGCCACCGAAACGATCAGCTGCTGAGACGCTTCCGGACTGTCGAGGACGATCTTCGCCGGGCTGACAATCAGCTCTGCCGCGACCTCGGTTCTGGAAGCAGCCACCACAGAAATCATCAACCAGCACACCAGCAACGATTGCAGGTGAGACGGCGACTGATTGCGAGTTGAACTTCGACGAGGATGCATGAGGCAGCCGTGCGTTCGCGGGAGGGATTTCGTGGGGATCTGTGGTGGGAACTGGATCTGCTACTTTGACCGGAAATGCCCGGCACGACAACGTTGACTCAGATATTGGTGCCCGCCATCGCCGAAAACACTATCGTCTGTGGCATGGCAGAGCCCGCACAGAAACAATGGTTCTTTTACCTCGCGCGTTGTTCCGACGGATCGTCGTACTCGGGCATCGCCGTCGACCCGGTCAAACGAATGGAAGTCCACAATGCCGGGAAAGGTGCACGCGACACGCGCAGCCGGCTTCCGGTCGCGATGGTCTATTCGGAGCCGTTGCCCGATCAGTCTTCCGCATTGAAGCGCGAGGCCGCCGTCCGGAAGTGGAGCCGCAAGAAAAAAGGAGCCCTCATCGCCGGAACTCTGACCGACGACGCCTGATCGGAAACTGCCGCGCGAAGCGGACGGCTCGCAGTCGGAATCGCCCTACGATCAGACACGCTTTCCGTCGCGCGAACAATGCGTCATCCTGAGCGGTCTGTCGTCTGACCGATTCGTTTTCTCAGGCATAATTTGCTTGCTCTGATGCTGAACTTCGCCGAGCCGCACCATGATTTTTGTCCTCGATAACTACGACTCGTTTACCTACAACCTGGTCCAGAGGCTGGGTGAAATTGACTCTTCGCTCGATATTCAAGTCGCACGAAACGACCAGATTACGCTGGAAGAAATCGCCGCCCTGTCGCCCGAGCGGATCATCGTTTCCCCCGGCCCATGCACACCGAACGAAGCCGGACTCTCACGAGAGGTCATCGAAGAATTCGGCCCGAAGATCCCCGTACTGGGAGTGTGCCTGGGGCATCAATGCATCGCCGAAGTCTATGGTGCCAAAGTGGTCCGCCACGACCGGCTGATGCATGGCAAAGTGTCACCGATTCTGCACGACGGTCGCGGAGTCTTCGCTGGGATCGAGTCTCCCTGTCAGGCCACCAGGTATCACAGCCTGATCGCTCCGGAAGAGTCGCTGCCCGACTGCCTGGAAGTCACCGCGTGGGCCGAGTGGGACGGTCACCCTCGCGAAATCATGGGCATCCGACACCGCAAGTACTGCGTGCATGGAGTCCAGTTTCACCCGGAAAGCTATCTCACGGCTGACCAGGGAATCCAAATGCTGCGAAACTTCCTGGCATTCTGAGTTCCCAGTTTTTGTGAGCCGAACGCGCTAGTGTCGGGCCGAGTGTCGTAAATTGCCAAATCCAAGAGCCCGCGGCTAGCGCCGTCGGCTTAGTGCAGAATTCTCCGCCAACTCAGTCGAGGTTGCCGCTGACGTGGCCGATCGAGGGGAAGCCGTGCTGATCGCGGTGGTAGGCTGAGTCGTAGAACTGCGTGCTCTTGAACCATTCCAAACGGCCGTCGAGCGACTTGTCGCGCACCTGGTTCTGAAGCTCGATCATTTCGTCGTTCGTCATCTGCTGAAAATTGCGAGCGATGTCCAGATCCTGTGCCAGGTTTTCCGGAGACTGAATTCCGGAAACCAGCGTGCTGATCGGAAGCGACATCGCGTACGCGCGGCATTGATACGGCGTGAGTCCGGCGTCAGTGATCAGCTGCCCTTCGCCGCCGAGACTTTTCATACCGATGCAACCGATTCCTCGCTCGTTGAGGATCGGCAGAATCTCATTCTGGAAGCTCCGGTAGTGCGCGTCGACGACGTTCGTCGGCATCTGGACCGTATCCCAATCGAAGTCCTGGTCGAGCATCTTCTTGAAAATGTCCGGGTGTTTGTGACCGGTAAAACCGATCAGCCGAACCTTGCCGGCCTTACGAGCCGCATCGGCCGCCGCGAGTGCTCCATCGACCGCACATATCCAATCGGGATCGTTGTCGTAGATGACTTCGTGAAACTGCCAGACGTCGATGACGTCGGTCTTCAGCCGCTGCAGACTGGTTTCGAGTTGCTCCTCGGCAGTCTTTCGATCCCGCGCGCAGACTTTCGTCATCAGCGTCACTTTTTCACGACGACCTCCATCCAGTGCGATGCCCATGCGACGTTCCGACTCGCCGCCGTGATACTCCCATGCATTGTCGAAGAACGAAATTCCCGAGTCGACCGCTTCGTGAACCAGCCGGACCGAGTCTGCTTCCGCCAAATGCTTGCGGCAGAAGTGCCCGCCACCGAATCCCAGGATCGACACTTTGATGTCGCTTCGCCCGAGAGATCTGATAGGGATGCCTGCGGCGTTTCGCTCGATGGAGTCCGACAAGTGTGTTCCTTCCGTCATACGGCGTTGTTGCGTCAGATGGTTTCTACGAATCCAGAGTTGCCAGACTTCGGTCTTTATTTGGGAAACGTACGTGGTAACTGTGTCATGAAAAAGGACAAGTCTCGTGGCCGACGTGTGCCACTGGCTCTGCCAGTGCAAAAACTGTCTGCAGTTGGCAATTCGAAAAGCACTGGCAAAGCCAGTGGCACACTTTTTCAGCCTACGTCGCGAAGTCAGTCAAAAGAGAAAAGTTACGGAGACAACTCGTAATGTTAAGGCAGGTTGACTCAAGCGAGTCTACCGGTTGTGCCGATTATTCCATCAGGCCGCAAATGTGCGGAGTGCTTTGCGCTTCCCTCGTTTTTCGTGGTGACCAACTGAGCGAAGCCTTCGCTCGGTAAACTGAATGGGAATAAGGAGTTCTGAAATGCGACGTCTTCTGCAAACCGGAGCGGTGTCGGCCGTCCTGCTGGCTCTTTCGCAGGTTGTTCCCGTTTCGCTCTCCGCTGGTGTCTTCTGCAATCACGGACTTTTTGGCTGTCGAGCATGCAATCCGTGCCGGAGTTGCCAGGTCAATCCTTGTCGCTGTCGGACTCCGCTGCCTGCTCAGCCGCAATTCACCATGCAGCCTCAAGTTCAGACAACGCCCGTCGTTACCTACAAAGACGTCACGCGAACCGAGTACCGCATGCAGGCTCAGACGGTGACCGTTCCCGTGACGACTCAGCAGACCGTCACTGTCGACCAGGGTGGCTGGCAGAAGGTCTGGGTTCCGAGGATGGTCCAAAAGCAGATTCCCACCACGACTTATCAACAACAGACCGTCTACAACCAGGTGCCTTACCAGGTTTCTCAACGGGTGCCGCAGGTGACCTATCAGCAAAGAACGACGATGGTGCCACGAGTCACCGGCCGCGTTTCGTCTGGGTGCAACACTTGCGGAACGGGCAACACCTGGACGTCGCACGCCCATAATCATGCAGGCATCGCTGGCTCGCCAGCAGTCTTCGGTTCTTCGCCAGTCGTGCTGGGGCCGATTGTCGGAACGCCCTATGCCTCAAACCCGGTGACGATCGGCGGCCCAGTCGCGTTGCCAATGACGACCCGGTCCGGTCCCGTTCAGCTTGGCCGCGAACTTCAGCCGCTGAACTCAACCGGTTCACCAGGAGCAGCATCTTCCGCGACTGGACCAGTTCCCGATCCGTCGTTCCTGGAAATTCCTCAGGCTTCGAACTCCGGCGAATGGACACCGGTTCTGGCCGCGACACCTGAACGATCGACCCGAACAAAGCGGCCTGCTCCGCGAACGGCGGCGGCAGCCGGAATGTTCGTCCCGGCTCCGTCAGCTGCCAGCGTCTGGCGAACCCGCGTTCGGTAGCCTCCGTAGATTCGCCATCCGAAACCCCGCTCACCGAACTGATCTTGCCGCTTTTTCGACAATTCCGAGACACTTCCCACACTCTCCGCATCCCACGCGGCGGCCGCATGGCCGAGATCAAGTCCACCTCTGACTCCGCGTCCTGCGAGAGTCGTTTCGTCAAGAATCCCATCCACATCCCACCCACCGAGGTTTCAGCAATGACTCTACGCCATCGATCCGGCGTGTCAGCGCGCCGATATCAACTCGCTGTAATCTGCTCGCTGCTTTGTGCCTGCTTCATCGCCTGGGGCTGCCAGACGACTCCAGTCAGCGGCCGCCGCAAGCTCGCTTTATTCACGCCTGAGCCAAAGGAAATCAAACTTGGCGAAGAGGCTTACGAGCAAATTTTGAGCAAAGAACAGCTTTCGAAGAATGAACAGTACATCGAAATCGTTAATCGAGTCGGGAAACGCATTGCCGCAGTCTCGGGTCGAGACGATTTCGAGTGGGAATTCAGAGTCATCGCCTCGGACCAGCAAAACGCGTTCGCCCTGCCGGGTGGAAAGGTCGCCGTTCACGAAGGCATCATTCCGGTTTGTCAGTCAGAAGCCGGACTGGCGGTAGTGATGTCACACGAAATTGCGCATGCACTTGCCCGCCACGGCGGAGAGCGGATGCAGGACCAAACGATCCAGAA
>Ga0316208_1001310_pt1 | contig 24008 bp, 23 predicted proteins | sample 3monopyrite_MG_FD_204944 | JGI IMG/M metagenome (GOLD analysis project Ga0316208, IMG submission 204944) | Microbial mat bacterial communities from mineral coupon in-situ incubated in ocean water Damariscotta River, Maine, United States -... | ecosystem: Environmental > Aquatic > Marine >... | reverse complement strand
TTTGCATTTGTTATAAACGTTGAAACCTCGCTTTCAGAACGGAATAAGAAATACAAAAGTGTATTGCGTTAGCAATGTAGATTTGCATTTTCAGGCGGGAGCACAAAGAATCACCACAGGTAATCCTACTTGCCGATTGCGCGAGTGCTCCATTAAATTAGTGATGTTATATATAACTTATTCCGTTCGATAACGGTCAAATTCAATTTCATAAAAATCTTCTCGATACGGTAAAATACCTTGGGCAGTGAGCAGGTTATTATCTATTTGGGAGAAGTTGTATTCGAACAAATGGGTAGTTTCTTCACCTATATAAAGCGTTGCGTTCGTCAAGCCGTAAAGTGAAATAAATTTATCTGGAAATAGTAAAAAAGGTTCGGTAACATTAAATGCAGAAATCAAATGAGGAAAAGCCGTTTCACTCCATTGAGTTACATTCATTTCTAAATAGTCGGTGGGATCGTCGTTATATTGAATCGTTCTGCTTATAAGCCTACCCTCTACATCATGCTTATAAATGGTTCTTTCGGTATAGTCTTCAGAAAGTGTTACTCTAAATTCTTTTATCAACGCTCCATCAAAGGTAAATTCAAATTCGCGGTCCTGTTCAATAAATACATCTCCTTCTGAATACTTATTTAATCGTGCTATAAATTGTGTATCACTATTCACATCAACGATTATCTTTTTGTATTGTAGCTCTCCCGAAGGATCGGTTTCGAAGGTATGCAGTAGAATTATTTCTTGAAGGCTGTTATTAACATCGTAAATATATTCCATCTCTCGAAAGCCATCATTGTAATTTACCATTACAACTTGTTGATTTTCGTTAAAGGTATAATCACGTGATACAATACCGCCTTTTACGGACTTTAAAAAAACAGCGCCTTCCGTTTCTTGTTCAACAACCGCAACCTCTCCGTCATCTTCCTTGCTACAACCTAAAAAAACCAATAGAAAACTCGCTAATAAAATCTTTTTCATAATGTATCACTTAGTATTTCAATTATATAGTAGAGAGAATTACAAATGGTTGCGCCTTAATTTCTTTTTTATGATAGAACAACGACTTCATCTCTCATTAATCCATAAAAAAACCGCCACACTTACTTGTGGCGGTTTTGGGAAATAGCAATTCCTAAGTTGGGTTTGTTATAAACTATTAATACATATTGCGCAAGGCAGTAATGTCATTTCCATTAAACTCTCCATCCGAGCCGCTACTGAAACAAGCAAGCATAATAGACGTTGAGTCATATCCAGTTGGGGTACCACTTATGTGGTTCGCTCCTACTCCGGCACTTCCTTCATTTACGTTTTGTCCACAGCTTTGGCGACTAAACCAATCCGTGTGACGGAAACCTACTGAATGTCCAATTTCATGAGTAATTACATGCTCATTTACATTGGTGCTAAATCCAGAGAGTCCATAAATTTGAACAAACTGATACGGATTACCCCCACTTGGGAAGCCAGCACTACCTCCAGAACCAGATTGGTTTGGATTGCGGTAAACAACCATATCTTTACTTTGCCAATTTGTACCGAAGGTTAGCGTAAAACTAATTGATACACCGCTTAAACGATTGTAATTGTTAACGGCCCAACGCAGTGCAGTTTGTTCTTTATTTGAAAGACCAAAACCTCCTCCTCCAGTAAAGCCAATGATCGAAATATTTCTTCCTTGACTTACTAAGTTATTGGTTCGATATTGTCTATTTCCTCCGGCTTCCTCTGCAGCCTGTGCCATAGATAAAAGTTCGTTTTCTGGAATGGAAATATCATCTTCGAAGAACAAACGCTCCTCGGAAGTTCCGTCTGGATAATAAAAAGTATCGTACTTAATAAAATTGGTATTTAATTCTAAAATACCGGCTGCATCTATAACCGCTTGGGGGATTTCTTGGGTTAAATTAGCAGTGTTTTCTTCGGTGGCAGTTTCCTCATCTTTTGAGCATGAAACTAGCACCATTCCAAGGCAAAAAATGCCTAAGAATCCATACATGAATTTTTTCATAGTTGATGGTTTTTAAATTAGTGTTTGATTTAGATAACCTAGGTTTGCAGGCTAAATTTATGAAAATAATGTTAAAAAACCTTAATTTCTATTAAAAAAATGTAAAATAAACACTCATTTTAACAAATATATGCGAATATGGTAATTGGATATGTAGTAGGGGTATGTAGGAATTTTCAGATAATTTCCGCAGAGAGTCCTGCTTCTAAGAGCTTGCTGCATCGAGGTTTGAGATCGTCATAATCACCAGACTTTACAGTACATTTTCCTTTGTAATGCACAATAATCGGGCATTGCTCAGCCTGGATATAAGAATGTTCGCAAGCAGCAACTAACATTTCAATAACATGATCGAAGGTATTAACATCATCGTTATATAAAACGATTTGATTTTCTTGATCTTCCTTTTCGGCAACAAGAACATCTTCTTGATATTTTTCTTGGGTACTCATTGAACCTCTAAAATAAAAATTTTGCCGCAATCCAATTATTCTTCAGCTTATTATCTTCAAAAGTCAAACCTAAATTTTCACAAGCACTGCGAATAAGCGGTAAATCTTCTTGATAAAAACCACTTAAGTACAACGCTCCACCTTTCTCTAAAGACTGCACATAGATCGCCATATCGTTAAGTAATATATTCCGGTTGATATTAGCTATAATAGTTTCGTATTTCTTTTCAGAAGACAACACAGAGGCATCTCCCAACGCAACCGTAATCTTACTACAATTATTGCGCTCAACATTCTCTAAAGAATTCTCTACACACCATTCGTCTATATCTATAGCATCTAATTGTGAAGCTCCTCGCATTTCGGCCAATATGGCAAGAACCGCAGTTCCACACCCCATATCAAGTACTCGTTTGTCTTTAAAATTGTTTTCCAGAATGTACTGTAAGATCATAAATGTAGTCTCGTGATGCCCTGTACCAAATGACATCTTTGGTTCGATAACGATCTCATAAGGTACATTATAAGCTTCATGAAATGGAGCTCGTACTGCACAGGTATTATCTACAACAATAGGATGAAAATTTCTTTCCCACTCTGCATTCCAATTTTTTTGCTCAATGTCTTTTCGCTCAAAGGAGATCTCAAATTCTGAAGAAGATAATATCTGAATTCCTTCGAGTATATCGTCTTGCCAAGCTTCTTTTTGAATATAAGCTTGCACCCCCGTTTCATGCTCGACGAAACTTTCAAATCCTGCAAACCCTAATTCTGCAATTAAAATTTCGGTGCCTGGCTGAAAGGGCGTTACTGTAAAATTGTATTCGATATAAACTTGAGACATGGAACTTCTTTTGTGCAAAGTTACCAATCTCACTTAAGATAACAACCCTAATCTGAAAGCCGATTTTATCATACCTGCTGTATTTTTAGCTCCCAACTTGGACAGAAGATTCATTCGATGGGTCTCTACTGTTTTCGGACTTATAAATAATTTCGCTGAAATCTCCAAGGTAGTGAGCTCTTCTGCAATAGCAAGCATCACCTCCTTCTCTCTTTTGGTGAGTTTAGGCAATAGAGGGTTTGCTTTCTTCTTTCCTAAAGATTGTTCAATTAAGGTACGTTCAATGTCTTTTTGAAGGTACTCCTCGCCACTATAAACGGTCTGGATCGCAGCTTCCAATTCTTCTTTTGTAGTGTTTTTCAGCAAATAACCCTTGGCTCCATTGGCGAGCATTTGCTTTACGAAAGACGTGTCTTCAAAATTAGTCAGGGCAATAATGCCAACCGAAGGGAATTTTGTGTTGATTTCCTTTGCAAGCTCAATACCATTTTTATCGGGTAAATTAATATCCAAAAGCAATACATCTGGCTGCTCTTTATCTAAATTCAACAATGTTTCACTGGCGTTGCTATTTGTTGCTATTATCCGGATATCATTAATGGAGGAAAGCATTTTCTCAATCCCATTAAGTACTACACCGTGATCATCTGTAACTGCCACTTTAATCATACTATTATTTTATTGTAAGCAACACGCTTACCGAAGTACCTTCTTTATTTGAAACAATATCCAACTCTCCCCCCAAGTAATCAACTCTTGAGGTTATATTTTTTAACCCCATACCTGGGCTCGATGTTTTATGCGCTTCAAAGCCCATTCCATTGTCCTCTACAGTAAGTTGTAATATCTTTTCGTTAGAACTTAACTGCACATGAATTTCGTTTGCCTGTGCATGTTTTAAAGAATTCGTCACCAATTCTTGGATAATACGATAGATATTTATTTCTATCTCTTTAGGTAATTCGAGGGAATCTCCTAAATATTGAAAACTAATTTCTGAAGCGTAATTCGCATTCATTTTATAACAATAATCCGAAGTAGCGGTCCGTAAATCGAAGTTCTCAAGCGCAGGTGGCACCAAATTGTGAGAAATAGCGCGTACTTGCTCACAGGATTTGTCGAGCATTGCAACAGCTTCTGCTATCTCTTTCGCATTATTCTCTTGAAGTGAATTGAGTTTGAATTTAATAGCCGACAGATCTCCGTTTACACCGTCATGCAATTCTTGAGCAATTCGCAGGCGCTCTTTTTCCTCCCCTTGAATAAGGGATTCCAAGGTTTCAATTTCACTCTGTTTCCGCAAAGCTATTAGTTCCTGCGCCTTCCTTTTTTGACGTTGCGTATATATAATCCAAGAACCTAAGAGGAGCGCTACTAATGCAAACAAACCTACCAATGCCAATCTAAATAGTCCGTTCTTCTTGTCAAGTTCACTTTCTTGCTTGGTTAACTGAAGTTGTTGAACTGCTATTTCTTGATCCTTCTTTTTAGTTTCGTATTGCTCAGACAAAAAATTAATTTGCTTTATATTCTCTTCATTGAGAATAGAATCTTTTAAAAGCGCATACAAATTTGCGTGATGCAAAGCGTCTTTATGATCCAGCGTAATGGCGTACATTTCTTTTAATTCTCTATGTATTTCCTTTCGCACATTTTTGGACTCTTTAGCCATTGGAAGTGCTTCCAAAAGTTCCTTTTTCGCTTTATCTATATCATTGGCTTCTCTATAAAGTAAAGCCAAACCTATTTTCGTTTCGGCTAATTCTTTAAAATACTTATTTCGAACTTGAATTTCTTTGGCCTTCAAATAATAGGAGATAGCTTGATTTTTGTTCCCTTTAAGCTTTGCAATATTTCCTAAACTAAAGTAGCTTCCCGCAATGCCCCAATTATTATTGATCTCCTGATTAATTTTTAAGGCTTTATTTTGAAAATTTTCCGCCTTAGGGTAGTTTCCCTGAAGAAAATAAATGGTCGCCATATTTCCATAAGCACCGCCTATATCTGCCATTTTATTAAACTTAAGATTATAGTATTGAGCTTGTTCAAAACTGTGTAAGGCCTTTTCGTATTGCATTAGGTTTTTCTGAACCAATCCAATGCTATTCCAAACAAATCCAAAACTCGCTGTATCTTGTTTTAACTCATACCAATGTAATGTTCGTTCGTATTCTTTAAGGCTGTTTTCATAGTCTCCTTGCAAACTATATACAACACCCTTTTGATAGGCCACATTTCCAAAACCAAACGTATCTTGTTGACGCTCCACATAGATTTTGTATTTATCGAATGCTTCTAGTGCCTTTCGGTAATCACCTTTGTATCGATAGATTACTCCAAATTTATAATGGGTCTGAGCCAAACCTCGTTCATCTCCAACTTGCTTATATACTATTTGGTGTATCATTGTAGGCTTCTGCGGCATTTACATCGTTCAGAATATGCAACCATGCAAGGCGTTGAAAGGCATACGCTTTTGCTTGAGGTGTACGTTCACTTCTTGTAACTTTTAAAAGACTGTCTATTTCTTCTTGCGCGTAACCCACGAATGAGAAGATTCCCAAGAAAAGGATCAGGATGTGTTTTTTTACGTTCATAGGATTACGATAGGAAAAGATACAAACTTATTTGTTTTCAAGGCGCTCCAGTCTTTTTTCCAAGCTGGAAATTTTGTCCTCTTGTTGCTGAATGGCTTTTACCAAGACCGGAATTAGGTCTGAATAATATACGCCTAATCGCTCGGCCGACTTTCTAATGGGCGCACTTCCATCTTCTGAATGTTCGTAATAATGATCTTTTACTACCTCCGGGATTAATTGTTGCAATTGTTGGGCTGAAAATCCAATCTTTTCACTTCGATCTAGATCGTTTTTCCATTGAAACTGAAGCGTTTCCAATTGTAGAATTTCATCCAACCCATAGCTTATTGATTTAATATTTTCTTTATCTCGAAGGTCACTTGTTTGAATAATACCATTCGTCGCCCAAACATTGTCCCAACGCAATGCAGGAAAACCAAGATCATATGTATTATCTAGTGTAGGCATAAATTGCCCCGCTACAGCAACTTGATTTGCCCCTAGGTCTGCCAAGTACTCGACCGATCCAATTCCAACAGCTGTTCCTGCCTGTCCGTTTACTCTTTCAAAATCTGCTACATATTCCAATGTGACCCCATTGACTGTCGACCCATCTCCATTTAGATTTGAACCTATTCTTCCAACGCGCACAATATCCAATCCTGCATCCACAAAAAGAGCAGCAGTATTATTGTCACTCTCTATTCTAAAGTTTCTATCCAGACCTTGCTCGTTAAAGGTAAATCCCGTGTTTGCATCTAAATCCACACTCGTAGATCCATTCTCAAAAAGAATAAAGCGCCCATCATCTCCGTCATCAATGATACTCGCTATGGATTGTCCACTTGTAGAAGCATCCCTCCAAAACGAATCACCTCCAAAGAATGTAGAGCCACCGGTGGCGGAAATCAAAAATTTTGAAGTTCCTGAATCTAAAACATTAAAATCACCTGCCGTGCCATTCAAATTAAAATTCAGGTCGAAATTATCGTGAGTAATAGTCGTGTTTTGAACCAAATCTCCTCCTAATCGAAATTGATTGGCGCTTTCCGTAATTCCATTACTTGAATTATAGGTGTCATTGGTATCAACTTGTGTTTGCCAGCTTAGTTGTCCAGCACCATCGGTTTGTAAGAATTGATTCGCAGTTCCGTCGGTAACAGGAAATGAAAATCCTGTAGTTCCTGGATCGTTTATTTGAAATGCGCCATTCACACGTAAGATGTCATTGTCGAATTCACCATATATCAACGGATGAATAGCGTTATTGGCATCTATACTCAGGCGATTGCTTTGATCTGTCACGCCTGCGCTGGACGAACTAACTCTCCCCAAAATAATACAGTTACTTCTTGAAACTCCCGAACCCACAGAGTGATGTCCTAAAACGATATTATTGTCACCTCCTGTATTCGCAAAGAATGCATTTTTACCTATAATGGTATTATTATTACCTGAAGTTGCGGCAAGAAATGCACTGTCTCCTATCACTACATTATTTGCCCCTGTTACATTATTAGTAGCCGCTCTAACTCCAACATATATATTATCGTTATCGGTTAAATTGTCATTTTCTCCTGCCCCTTCACCTACTAAAATAGAATCACCCGTATTTTGAAACTCCAGCTGACCTTTTTGTGTTAATCGAATTTTCTCAACATTATTGGTTCTAAAAGACAAATCTTGAGTGTCGGTAGTTCCAATAAAATGAATAGCAGGGTCTGTACCCAAATTCCCATCTTGCGACCAATTGTTGGTCACAAACGAAGTGGCATCAACAAAGGAAAGCGTGCCTGTACCGTCGGTTTGCAACACCTGATTCGCGGTTCCATCTACTGATGGAAATTCATATCCATTGAAGGCAGGATTGTTTACTTGCAACGCACCGTTTACTCTTAAAATGTCGTTATCGAACTCTCCATAAATAAGTGGAAATGAAGTACCCGAATTATCAATATACAAGCGATTGTCTTGGTCTGCCGAAAAGCCAGCACGATGTCCAATAAAAACGCCTCCAATTAGGTCTTGATTTAAGTTGGAACCTCCACCTGAATCATTGCCAATCGAAACATTATTGCTTCCTGTGTTGTTTTCATTCAATGCTCTCACCCCTATTGCTACATTATTACTTCCTGAAGTGTTATTTCCTCCGGCACTAGAACCAAAGAAACTATTGGAACTCCCAGTAGTAGTTCCCACACCAGACCGACTACCGACAGCTACATTTGAGGACGCAGTTGTCAAATTTGACAAGGTTTGAGCTCCTATAGCCACATTTTCATCTCCTGAAACATTATCGGACAGGGCTTGATCTCCTAATGCAACATTAAAAGACGCAGTTGTTGCATTTTCTAATGCAGAACCGCCGATAGCTACATTGCGTACTCCAGAAACATTGTCGAACATCGCCCGATATCCGATAGCCGTATTAAATGAACCAGTCGTATTTCGTAACATGGCTCTTCTCCCTATGGCAATATTGCCATCTCCTTCGGTATTCTCATTTAACGTTAAATAACCAAATCCATAATTTCCAAAACCACTAGTATTGGAAAAAAGCGATCGATATCCAACAGCAGCATTGTCAAAACCAGTGGTATTGTTGAGCAGCGTTTCGAAACCAATACCTACATTCCTAAAACCCGTAGTTGTATTCAATAAACTTTGATATCCAATACCCACATTGCTATTATCCGATCCATCATCAGCTGCACCAGCGCCAATTCCAAGAAAAATAGAGGAACCGTCGTTGGAACCGTCATTATCCGATTTACCGTCGGACAAATCATTGATTTCCTCAGACCCGCTGCCTGAAAGCTCTACCCAGCTAGTCGTGTTGTTGTCCCAATAATAAAACCCTTTTGTTACGCTGCCCCCGCCTGTAGCGAATACCAACATTCCATCTTGATTGACAGATGGATTGACCGATGGAAATTCGAGGATTTTTGGGATAAGAATTCCATCGTTGGCAGCAGGAGCAGCTGGATTAGTTGATGCGATCTCAAGGGAAGCACTGGGTGAAGTTGTTCCAATTCCAACTTGAGCATGCGAAGTGTAGGTAAATAAGAGGGCAAAAAAAGACCGTATAACTATTTTCATGAGTATGCATTTTATAACTACATACAAAGAAACCTGAAGCCTCTATTAAAACGCTCAGGGCTTTTACCCAAATAAAAAACTCAGGGAAATCCCTGAGTTTTTTAATATTGCTATTGTTCGTATTCCTAAAAGGCGTTTACTATCGCCATAAAGTCTTCGGCTTTTAAAGAAGCCCCGCCTATTAGTCCGCCATCTACATCGGGCTTTCCAAAGATTTCACCGGCATTTCCAGGTTTTACACTACCTCCATAGAGGATAGAAACATTATTCGCGACTTCTTGGTTGTAGGCATCGGCTACGGTTTGCCTAATAAACTGGTGCATTTCCTGTGCTTGCTCCGGACTGGCTGTTTCGCCTGTTCCTATCGCCCAAACAGGTTCGTAGGCCAAGACAATATTTTTCCAGCTTCCTTCGGCTATATGATACAATCCTTCCGTCAATTGTTCTTTTACCACATTAAAATGCGCTCCCGCCTTTCGATCTTCGAGTTCTTCTCCGAAACAAAAAATAACCGTCATCTCATGTTCTAGAGCTTGATCTACTTTGGCCGCCAATATTTCATTGGTTTCTAAGAAGTAGGCCCTGCGCTCACTGTGCCCAATAATTACGGTAGTAACTCCAATACTTCCCAACATAGAGGCCGATACTTCACCAGTAAATGCTCCATTTTTTGCCTGATGCATATTTTGAGCAACCACCTCTATATCAAACCCTTTTACAAGATTAAAAGCGTGGTACAAATTCGTAAACGGTGGAGCCACCATCACTTTAATCTCGTTAGGGATTTCTTTCGTTTTTAAATCTAACAATAACGAATCTGTTTGAGTTAAATCGTTATTCATTTTCCAGTTTCCGGCTACTATTTTCTTTCTCATAAGTATCAAGTGCTAATTTTTGGGTCTAACCACCCATATATAATGTCTACAAAAATATTAATCAATATAAAAAGTGTCGCAATAATCAACACAGCCCCCATAATAATAGGTAAGTCTAATGTGTTCAATGCGTCTACAATTTCTTTTCCCAGTCCGTTCCATCCAAAAATATACTCCACAAACACCGCTCCTGCCAACATAGATGCAAACCATCCCGAAACGGCCGTAACAACCGGATTAAGTGCATTCTTTAAGGCGTGTTTTCTAATAATCGTATAGCGCGACAATCCTTTCGCTTTTGCAGTTCGAATATAATCTTGATTCAACACCTCGAGCAATGAATTTCGCATGAGCTGACTCACAACCGCCAAGGGTCTAATACCAAGCACAATAGAAGGTAAAATCAAGTTTTTGAGTTGTATATAACTTCCTGCTCCAAAATCATCTACTTCATACAAACTACCCGTCATATTAAGATGTGTATACTTATGAAGCACAAATCCAAAAAGCCACGCAAAAATGATAGCACTAAAGAAAGACGGTACGCTCATCCCAAATGTACTTACTAATTGGATCGTCTTATCCAGCCATTTGTCTTTGTGTAAAACAGAAACAATTCCTAGTAAAATTCCTAAAATAATAGCAATTATAATAGCCGATACAGCCAATACAAATGTATTAGGAAGGGTTTCGGCAATAACCTGACTAACCGGCTTTCCATTTTTTTGAAACGACTCTCTCAGGTACGGTGTTTTAAGTACCACTGTTGTTGTTCCTATGTCGAAAAGTTGAGTTGAGCTATATTTTCCCTGTGTTAAAAAAGTATAGTCTTCTGCAACTGTACTGTGAAATGAAATAGGTGAAAGATCGTTTAAATAGTATAGGTATTGTTTAGAAATGGGCTGATCGAAACCATATTTCTTTTTTACAATGGCGAGCTGCTCCGCATTCTCGTTTTGACCCAGCATCATTCTGGCTGGATCTCCAGGAAGCAATGTAAAGAGCAGGAAAATAACTGTCACTACGCCCCACAAGGTTAGTAATGCATATCCCAATTTCTTTACGATATATCCTGCCATTAGTCCAGTTTCAATTCGTTGGCGTCATTCCAGTGTAACTTTTGAACGATGGTACCTTTTTGTAATTCTAGAATCCCAGGATTACTTCTCACTATAGTTTTGAGGGTAGTCATATCACAAAAGTAAAAGTCGAAATTAAGCTGGTGTTCTTTTGCGAATTCGATTGTTTCGGTAGTGCTAGAAGCCGAAAGTCCAATTACTCTATACCCTTTTTGTAAAGCTTCATCGGTTGCAGTTTTAATAGCCTCATAACCTTCATCTTCGGTAGTATCAAGGTTGTATGCAATAACTACAACGAGATTTTCTTCGGCTAAGAATTCGGCCGTAAAATCTTCTTCATTACGCTCCATACTAAAATCGTGAATAGGTGGCTCGTACCCCTTTTGAATCTCTTTAGTTTCTACATCGATAAACTCACCAGCTTGATCTGGGTAATCTCCACTTGTAGTTACAATTTTTTCTTCCCCATTTACATTGAACAACCAATTGTATTCAAAAATAGCTTTAGGCGCCCCTTCTGGAACCGTCATCCCTTCTTCTATATTAGCGCCAATTTTATAAGCCCTAAAATCCTTAACTGGCAAATGATTTAGAACATGAAAGCCTAGCCAAGCGCACAAAACAAATGAGATGATCATTATGGTTCGTCTCACGCTATTGGTAAAGAAAGTTTGAATATGTTTTCTTCCGAAGAATAAAATAAGAATCAACACCAACAGCACGACATCTTTCCAAAAGGACTGCCAAGGTGTTAAAGGTAAAGCATCTCCAAAACAACCACAGTCTGTCACTTTATTAAAATAGGCTGAGTAAAAAGTAAGAAATGTAAAGAAGACGATCATTCCTAGCAAACTCCAAAGTGTGAATTTTCTGGCAAATCCAATGATCAACATAACGCCTAACAGTACTTCAAAAACAACCACTACCACAGCTATCGTTAATGAATAAGGAACTAAAAACTCTAGGTTGAGTACCTCTGGAGCAAAGTAGTCTTGCAACTTAAATGAAAATCCTACTGGGTCATTAAGCTTTATTAGTCCGCTAATTATAAATAAGATTCCAACAAATATTCTCGAAATTCCAACAAGTACTTTCATGTGCAAATTAATTATCTTGTAAATGAATCATGGCAAAAATCGCATAGTTAATCATGTCTTGATAATTTGCGTCAATACCCTCACTCACCAATGTTTTACCTTGATTATCTTCTATCTGTTTTACACGAAGTAACTTTTGTAAAATCAAATCGGTTAAACTACTTATTCTCATATCGCGCCACGCTTCGCCGTAATCGTGATTTTTATCCTGCATTAATTGCTTGGTAAGGGCAATTTTTTCATCGTATAAAGCAATAGCTTCCTCCAACGAAAGATCTGGTTGTTCTACCACTCCTTTATCGAGTTGCACCAATGCCATAAGTGAATAATTAATAATACCGATAAATTCACTCGCCTGACCCTCATCAACTTTCTGCTCTTTGTTTTGCTGAAGCCCACGTATACGTTGCGCTTTGATAAAAATTTGATCGGTTAATGAAGGGAGACGTAAAATACGCCATGCACTTCCATAGTCTTTCATTTTATTGATAAACAGCGATCTACACGTATTTATAATAGCATCGTACTGTTGAGAGGTATTTGGCATAGGATGTATTAGATTTTCCGTAAATTTCGCTTAAATAAATCAATATAAAAAATGGATGACGCTCAATTGTAAAGGTACCCTTATCGATCTCACCATACCAAGAGTTATGGGTATTATCAATGTTACCCCAGACTCGTTTTACGATGGCGGTATCACGCAAGCGGAACAAAATATCTTGTCTCAGGCCGAGAAAATGTTAAGTCATGGTGCCACATTTCTTGATATAGGAGGATATAGTTCACGTCCTGGAGCTGCAGAAGTTTCTCAAACTGAGGAATTAGACAGAGTTCTTCCTGCCATTAAAGCAATCAACAAAGCTTTTCCTAACGCTTTACTCTCTGTGGACACCTTTCGAAGCAAGGTTGCCATGGCTGCCGTAGATGCAGGTGCCTGTATTATAAATGATATTACTGCAGGCAAAGGTGACGTTCAAATGTTATCTATAGCAGGGAGTTTAAAAGTTCCCTTTGTCGCCATGCACATGCGGGGCACGCCTCAAACGATGATGCAACATATGGATTATAGTAATATTACTAAAGAAGTTCTCTTTTATTTCTCTGAACGACTTGCAGAAGCGCGAAGGCACGGTATTAATGATTGCATTGTTGATCCTGGTTTCGGTTTTTCAAAAACGAGAGAGCAGAATTTTGAATTACTAAATAAACTTGAACTCTTTAAGCAGCTTGACACACCCTATTTGGTTGGGATCTCCAGAAAATCGATGATATATAAAACCCTTGAATCCAATCCACATGAAGCATTAAATGGCACTACAGCATTGCACAGCGTGGCTTTATTGAAAGGAGCTTCTATACTTCGAGTACATGATGTAAAAGAAGCCGTAGAATGTGTACAACTACTGCAAAACCTAAAATAGCGAAACAGTATTTTTCAATAATTTGATTTACATTTACAAAAATCCACAACCTATTTGGACTTTCTAGATATTCGCATCATAGATATTATCGACATTATTTTAGTCGCTATTCTCTTGTACTATTTGTACAAATGGGTGAAGGGAACCGTTGCGATAAATATTTTTGTTGGGATTGTAATAATTTATGCCATTTGGAAACTTACCGAATTGCTAGAAATGGAACTACTCAGCAAAATCTTAGGCGGATTTCTTGGCGTTGGAATGTTTGCACTTATCGTAGTGTTTCAGCAAGAAATTAGAAGATTTTTGCTGCTGTTAGGATCTACCAATTTTGGCGCCAGACGGCGTTTTTTACGACAGTTTAAGTTTCTCTCTTCAAAAGAAAGTATCAGTTTAACCAATACTCGTGCGATTTTGGATGCGTGTTGGAAAATGTCTAAGTCAAAAACAGGAGCACTCATCGTAATCAAACGAACCAACAGTTTGGATTTTATCAAGAATTCTGGAGATGCGATGCGTGCAGAAGTAAACCAACCAATTATAGAAAGTATTTTCTATAAAAACAGTCCGTTACACGATGGAGCCATGCTTATTGAAGACAACACCATTGTTGCCACACGCGCAATTTTACCTGTGTCGAACGAAAAAAGTATTCCGCAGCGTTTTGGTTTGCGTCATCGCGCTGCATTAGGTATTACTGAAAAAACCGATGCTGTATGTTTGGTGGTTTCGGAAGAAAACGGACAAGTTTCTTATTTAAAGAATGGAGATTTTGTGTTATATACAACACCTGAAGAATTGTATAATCAAATAGAAAAAGACCTTCAATTTTAAGATGAACTGTAAGAATTGTAACGCCGATTTACCTCAAGATGCTCGCTTCTGTTTACAATGTGGGGGCCGAGTTGTTGATCAATCACTCACTTTCGGATACCTCGCAACGGAAGCGTCTGAACGATTTTTCAATTTTGAAAACAACTTTTTGTGGCGCACTTTTAAGGACATGTTTCGCAAACCAGAAATGGTGATTGATGGTTTTATTGATGGGGTTCGAAAAAGACATATGAATGTCTTCAACTACTTGGCTTTAGCAATCACACTCTCTGGATTACAGATCTTTTTAATGCAAAAGTTTTTCACGACAAACATGGATCTCTCTTGGATGCTTCCTGAGGATAACCCTATGAATGGAAATTTGGGTTTCATGGATGTCTTTTTGGAATATCAGTCGGCACTTTATATTATTTTCATTCCAATTTACGCCATCTTCGCTTGGCTCACCTTTTTAAACTTAAAAAAGTACTCATACTTAAAACATGTAGTTATCACTACCTATTCCCAAGCACATCTTAGCATATTCATGGTGATTCCTACGATTGTTTGCCTGATGCTAGGATTTAACTTTTTTAAGTTCGTTTATTTTTTCAGTTTTCCTTTTATGATCCTTTACAGTGCGTATGTATACAAGCGCCTATATAAGTTCTCTGTGCGACGAATTATTTGGAAAACCATTTGGTTTTTGATTATTACGGGAGGGATTTATATAATTTTCAACATTATAGTTTGGGTGATTCTTTTTGCCACGGGAGCGGTAGACCTTCAAAAAATGATGGATGCGCAAAAAGCACAACAAGAGGCAACTTCTTATATTGTCTCTTCTGCCATAAACTGGACTTCGTAAAGGTTTTTGTAGTAACCACCATCCTTTTGCAGTAGTTCCTGATGAGTTCCTATCTCTACAATATGCCCTGCATCCATGACAAAAATCTTATCTGCCTTTTTAATGGTTGCTAATCGATGGGCAATCACTATGGAAGTGCGTCCTTGCGTAATCTTTTCGGTTGCAGTCTGTATAAGTTCTTCACTATATGTATCTACCGAAGAGGTGGCTTCATCCAACACTAAAATACTCGGGTTGCTCACATAGGCTCTAAGAAATGAAATGAGCTGACGTTGCCCAGAAGACAACATAGATCCACGTTCCTTCACATTATAGTCATATCCTCCCGGCAATGATATAATAAAGTCATGAACTCCTATTTCTTTTGCAGCAGCAATGACTGTTTCTTTGGAAACTTCTGGATCGCTTAAGGTGATGTTATTCTGAATGGAATCTGCAAACAAAAATACATCTTGCAACACAACCGCAATATGATCACGAAGGGACGTTAGGGTATAATCTTTAATAGAGACACCATCTACTTCTATGGTTCCACTATTGATCTCGTAAAAGCGTGACAATAAATTAATGATGGTCGATTTTCCCGCACCCGTAGCACCTACAATCGCTACCGTTTCACCTGGAGATACGTCAAACGAAATACCTTTTATCACCTCTTCATCTTCTAAATAACCAAAATGAACATTTTTAAAAGCAATGGCTCCTTTTGTATTAGAAAGTTCTTGTGTTCCTTCATCTGCAATATGCGACTTGGTGTCTAAAATTCCAAACACCCGATTGGCCGCCACCATGCCCATTTGTAGGGTATTAAACTTGTCTGCGATTTGTCGTAACGGACGGAAGAGCATTTGAGACAATTCGATAAAAGCAACAATGGTTCCTAAAGTGATCGCTCCGTTAGCGGTAGCATTTAAACCTCCATACCATACCACTAATCCAATGGCTACACTGCTAGACATTTCGGCAATGGGAAAAAAGATAGAATTGTACCAAACGGTTTTAACCCAAGCCTTTTTATGTTTTTCATTAATATCATTAAAGGCCTTGTATTCGGTATCTTCACGAGTAAAGATTTGAACGATTTTCATTCCTGTGATTCGCTCCTGAACAAAACTATTGAGATTAGCTACTTGATTTCTAACTTCTTCAAAAGCTGATTTCATGGCACGTTGAAAAACACGCGTGGCATATAATATAACTGGTAATATAGCAAAGACAATTAAAGATAACTGCCAACTCTCATAAAGCATAAAGCCTATTATTACCAGCATTTTCAGCAAATCTGAAATGATCATAAAAAGTCCTTGACTAAAAATACTAGAAATGGTCTCTATATCATTAACGGCTCTTGTGGTTAACCTACCTACAGCACTTTTGTCGTAGTACTGCATTTTAAAACTCAACATCAATTCGAATAGTTTTACTCGAATGTCTTTTATTACATGTTGGCCGAGCCAATTGGCATAATAAATAAATGCAAATTGAAATAATACTTCCAAAATCAAAATACCCACCATAAGTGAGATATAGAAAACTAGCGATTCGCCATCTCTAGGGAGCATCGCATCATCTATAGCTGTTTGAAGCAAATAAGGCCGCGCAACGGCAAGTACAGACATAATCACGGCAGCAAGCCCTACAAAATAAAATGTCCAACGATAGGCATTGGTATGCGCCAATAATCGTCGAAACAATTTAAAATCGAAAGCTTTTCCCGTTCCTTTTGCCATGCTATTTGCTACCTTCTGCAGGTATTATCTTATACTAGATTCTGGGTATTCTACCCGTGTTAAATACAATCCGTGGGCTGGTGCAGAAGCTCCTGCCTTCCCTCTATCCTTTGCTTTTATGATTTCATGTAATCCTTCCACTGTGGTTTTACCATAGCCTATATCAAGTAAGGTTCCCACAATGGCTCTAACCATATTACGTAAAAAACGATCGGCAGTAATCGTAAAAACTAGTCGATCACCATCCTGTTCCCAGTAAGCATTTTGAATCACACAATAATACGTTTTTACATCGGTTTTAGAACGCGAAAAGCATTGAAAATCTTGATACTCTAATAGAATTTTTGATGCTTCATTCATTTTCACAATATCAGGTGATTGGTGAACTTGGTAAGCTAGTCCCTCCGTAAAAGGGTCTTTAGAAAGACCAATAACGTATTGATATTCTCTTTCAATTGCGTCAAAGCGGGCATGTGCTTCAGGTTGTACTTCAAAGATATTTTGAATTGATATATCCTTGGGTAAAAAAGAATTCATTCGAAATTTGAGTTCATCCAAATCTTCCAGGTTTCCGTAATCGAAATGAGCAAACAATTGTCTCGCATGCACACCAGTATCGGTCCTACCTGCACCCATAATCTTAATTGGCTCACGTAATAAGGTGGATAAAGCTTGCTCAACAGATTCTTGCACACTAATTGCATCAGGTTGAATTTGCCAACCGTGGTAGTTTTTTCCGTGGTATGAAAGTTCGATAAAGTATCGCAATGAAATCTACAAATTTAAAAAGGTAAAAGTACAAAAAGCAAGCAGCGTTTTTTATCTTTCGGGAAAGAAAAAGACACAAGGCTTTTGAAAAAAATACTCTTACTTAGTGATACTCATGGCTATATAGATGATGCCGTACTAAAACACGTCCAAAAAGCTGATGAAGTATGGCACGCCGGGGATATTGGGGATATTAAAGTTACAGACGTACTTAAAAAACTGAAGCCATTGCGCGCAGTTTATGGAAATATTGACAATGCCCAAATTAGATTAGAATTCCCGTTAGATAATAGATTCTTGTGTGAAGAAGTCGATGTATGGATTACCCACATAGGCGGTTATCCAGGGCGTTATAGTCCTGCCGTTCGAGAGGAAATTAGAGCCAATCCTCCCAACTTATTTATCTGTGGTCATTCGCACATACTAAAAGTAATGTCCGACAAAAAACTTGGTCTCCTCCATATGAATCCTGGTGCCATTGGCAAGCACGGCTTCCACAAAGCCCGTACGATGCTTCGATTTGAAATAGATGGCAAGGAAATAAAAAATCTAGAAGTGATTGAATACAAAAGATAAAAAAACCCTTGAAGTTGGCATACTTCAAGGGTTCGCACTAATATACTAAGTTCTAGTTTTAACGTAAACGATCTACAGATTTTACAAGGTCCTCGTCCCTTTTAATGGCCTTATTGGCCAGCACTAAAAAAACGATAGAAATGATGGGCAATAGCACCCCAATACCCTTCTCAGAAACTAATGTTTCTCCGGGTATACTTAGAGACCTGTATACGAAAACTCCCAGTAATACAAAGTTGAATATGATTGCTAAACGGTTGAGCACAAATTGCTGTTTCCGCTTTTTGAAATTTAGAATTGAAATTAATATAAGTACAACAGCAGCTCCCATTAAGCCAAGAACCAAAGGCTCGTTGTTTGATATAACCAAAGCACCGGATGCGTCTTGGACTAAAGGAAACCAAACATACAAAGCCACCAAAAGTAGCATTGCTATAATAAGATAGACTGTTTGTATTCGCTGTAGCATTAATTGTAATTATACGTGCAAAAATAAGGCTTCTTTTTAAAAATAACCTCTTGCAATTTAAATTATTGTTGTATACTTGCAATAACAATTCGTAACCAACTCAACAACGGTTACTTAGTCTTCAACACAATTTTTCAACTAATTACCCTTCTAAAGAGAGATATATCATACTCCATAGTTATTTAACCTATTATTATATAAATGTTTGAAATTTCAGAATTAAAAGCAAAGAAGCTACCAGAACTTCAGGAGCTTGCTAAAACCTTGGGAGTTCCAAAATTCCGAAGCTTAAAAAAATTAGATCTAGTCTATCAAATACTAGATTACCAGGCGGCAAATCCGAGCGCTGTAAAAGCTGTAGCGGCCGAAGAAAAGGCGGCTAAGCCTGCACCTACTAGCGACAAAAAGGAAGAACCTAAGCCACAACAACAAAAAGATACTCGGGAACGCAACCAGCGTACCGAATCCAACAACGATAAGCGAAACGCAGGTAGAAACGAAAATCGCAATCAGAAAAACACTCCGCCTCCGCAGAAGAATCAATCTGAAGAGGACAAACAACCAAAAGCCGAAGGTGCCAAGAGACCAGATTCGAATAAGAAGCATGACGGACAAAAGGGCAAAGATGTGTCTAAACACCAAAACGACAATAGACAGAAACATCATAACAAACAAAAACCGCAAGGCGATAAGCGTAACGGAAATAAAGATAATCGCAACCGATATAAGGAGCCAGACTTCGAATTTGATGGGATTATTGAAAGTGAGGGTGTTTTGGATATCATGCAAGACGGATATGGGTTTCTTCGTTCGAGTGATTACAACTACCTTTCTTCGCCAGATGACATTTACGTTTCTCAATCACAAATACGTCTATTCGGTTTAAAAACTGGAGATACGGTATTAGGAGAAGTACGTCCTCCAAAAGAAGGTGAAAAATATTTCCCACTTATTAAAGTGAATAAAATAAACGGTTTAAATCCGAATGTGGTTAGGGATCGAGTTTCCTTTGAACATTTGACTCCGTTATTCCCAGAAGAAAAATTTAACATCTCAGATAGACAAAGTACCGTTTCTACGCGAATCATTGATTTGTTCGCACCTATCGGAAAAGGTCAACGAGGTATGATAGTCGCTCAACCTAAGACAGGTAAGACTATGTTATTAAAAGATATCGCGAATGGTATCGCAGCGAATCATCCCGAAGTATATCAAATCATTCTCCTTATAGACGAACGTCCGGAAGAGGTGACAGATATGCAACGAAATGTAAAAGGGGAAGTAGTTGCTTCTACATTTGATAAAGAGGCAAGCGAGCACGTGAGAATAGCCAATTTAGTGATTGAAAAGGCCAAGCGATTGGTCGAATGTGGTCATGACGTAGTTATTCTATTAGACTCTATAACGCGTTTAGCTCGTGCTTACAATACCGTGCAACCTGCCAGTGGAAAGATATTAAGTGGTGGTGTAGATGCAAATGCATTGCACAAACCAAAGCGTTTCTTTGGAGCTGCTCGTAACATTGAGAATGGTGGTTCACTAAGTATTATTGCTACTGCTTTGACGGAAACTGGTTCTAAAATGGACGAAGTTATTTTTGAAGAATTTAAAGGTACTGGTAACATGGAATTACAATTAGATCGTAAGATTTCTAATCGTAGAATTTTCCCTGCGATTGATCTTACTTCTTCTAGTACTCGTAGAGATGACCTCCTACTGGATGAAAACACCATTCAACGTATGTGGGTTATGCGTAAATACCTTGCAGATATGAATCCTGTAGAAGCAATGGAATTTATAAACGATCGCATCAAGCAGACGCGAAGTAATGAAGAGTTTTTAATTTCGATGAACGGATAAAAGCAAACATCTATAAAATAAAAAAGCCCTGCAATGCAGGGCTTTTTCTATTATACTAAGAGCGTAATTATCTCTTTACAATCTTTTGGGTTAATGTACCAGCAGATGTTGTTAAGTTAAGGATGTAAACACCTTGACTTAAATTCTGAACATTAATTTGTCCATTGATTACTTGAACTCTGTTTTCTTTTCCTAACACATCGAAAATAGAAGCACTCTCAATAGTTACATTAGATGGCACACGTACGTTTAACACATCGTTCATCGGATTAGGGAAAACAGAAATCTGAGATAATGCTTCTTCTCCAACAGATAAAAGTGGATCACATTCTCCTTCGGCTAAAAACACAGCCGCAGTAGGGTTTGTAAATCCATTGTTTGACCATGCACCTGCAGGATCGTCTCCAAGTTTAGTAGCAATTTGCAATGCACTTGGTGAAATTGTAGAAGTTTCCCAAAATGAATCTGCACCATCTCCGTTAGGAGTAAAAATACTAATCCAATAAGTCGTATCCGATCCGGTTTGTCCTTCTAGAACAATTGGAGTCGGTAAGTCTACAACTACCTCTAATACATCACGACCAAAAGCATCACCGATGTCGGTAATAGAAGTTGGTACAATAACTTCTTCTAAAAGTTGTGTCATTGGAAAGTCTAATCCGTCATGGTCATAAACTCTTACAGTAACATCTGCATAAGTTCCTAACGTGATCATATTAAATGTAATTCTTTCAAGTGTAAACATTTCTCCGTCAGCAACCACAATATCATCTGCAACTTCAATGGTAGCATTAGTATCACCTAATCCATTTTCGAAGGCATTACTATCCTCTTGTTGAGAACAAGGGGCTTGGCTCTCACGAGGAGTTGCAGTACTAATCGAAGGATATTCGCCATTAGTGCTTTCAAGAGCAGTTACTTGGGAAAAAGAAGTCGCTGCAATAAACAACGCTCCTAAAAATGTAATTTTTTTCATAATAAATTATAATTAATAGTTTAACAATGGTTTTAAAGGTATGAAAAATAGTGACAGTTCCTAAAAATAGACTAAAATTTTACCTTTTAACAAAAAAATAGCCCCATGAAAATGAGGCTATTTGTAATTATATTGAACTGAGATTTATAGTTATCTCTTTACAACCTTTTGAGTTAAAGTACCTGCAGAAGTTCTTAAGTTTAAGATATATACTCCTTGACTTAAGTTTTGTACATTAATTTTTCCATTAGTTACTTGAACACGGTTCTCTTTCCCTAAAACATCGAAAATAGAAGCACTTTCGATAGTTACATTTGATGGCACACGTACGTTTAACACATCGTTCATCGGATTAGGGAAGATAGAAATCTGAGATAATGCTTCTTCTCCAACAGATAAAAGTGGATCACATTCTCCTTCGGCTAAAAACACCGCCGCAGTAGGGTTTGTAAATCCATTGTTTGACCATGCACCTGCAGGATCGTCTCCAAGTTTAGTAGCAATTTGCAATGCACTTGGTGAAATTGTAGAAGTTTCCCAAAATGAATCTGCACCATCTCCGTTAGGAGTAAAAATACTAATCCAATAAGTCGTATCCGATCCGGTTTGTCCTTCTAGAACAATTGGAGTCGGTAAGTCTACAACTACCTCTAATACATCACGACCAAAAGCATCACCGATGTCGGTAATAGAAGTTGGTACAATAACTTCTTCTAAAAGTTGTGTCATTGGAAAGTCTAATCCGTCATGGTCATAAACTCTTACAGTAACATCTGCATAAGTTCCTAACGTGATCATATTAAATGTAATTCTTTCAAGTGTAAACATTTCTCCGTCAGCAACCACAATATCATCTGCAACTTCAATGGTAGCATTAGTATCACCTAATCCATTTTCGAAGGCATTACTATCCTCTTGTTGAGAACAAGGGGCTTGGCTCTCACGAGGAGTTGCAGTACTAATCGAAGGATATTCGCCATTAGTGCTTTCAAGAGCAGTTACTTGGGAAAAAGAAGTCGCTGCAATAAACAACGCTCCTAAAAATGTAATTTTTTTCATAATAAATTATAATTAATAGTTTAACAATGGTTTTAAAGGTATGAAAAATAGTGACAGTTCCTAAAAATAGACTAAAATTTTACCTTTTAACAAAAAAATAGCCCCATGAAAATGAGGCTATTTGTAATTATATTGAACTGAGATTTATAGTTATCTCTTTACAACCTTTTGAGTTAAAGTACCTGCAGAAGTTCTTAAGTTTAAGATATATACTCCTTGACTTAAGTTTTGTACATTAATTTTTCCATTAGTTACTTGAACACGGTTCTCTTTCCCTAAAACATCGAAAATAGAAGCACTTTCGATAGTTACATTTGATGGCACACGTACATTCAATACGTCGTTCATCGGATTAGGGAAAACAGAAATCTGAGATAATGCTTCTTCATCAATGCTTAATGGCGGTACTCCGGCTACAGAGAACATTCCAAATTCAGCATTAAGAGGTCCCGTATCTCCATAAAGTGTAGCAGCTCCAGTTGTTACGTCAACGATTTGAACTCCACCAGTTCCTCCGCCAGTATAGGCAGCCATATATAAGGTATTATCTTCTGGATCAATCGTAGCATCCTGAGCAAATCCGATGTCTAAACCAAGAGATCCTACTTGCGTAGCAGCTCCAGTAGTTAAGTCTACCGTATAGAAAGAATCGTCTGTAATATCAGCGGTATAGGCATTACCATCGTTATCGATCACCAACCAAATTGGCACTCCACCGATAGTTCCCATAGAACCAACCAATGTAGGAGTTCCTGTAGTTAAATCAACAGTAAATAAATCCCCTCCAGCTACCGAATACATAGTTGAAGTTGTAAAATCGTACGAAAGACCTGATGGGAAAGTTGGGTAATCAGCAAATACATTTCCAACTACAGTTACATTTCCAGTGGCGTCATCGATTGTGATAAATTCTAAATCGATAAAATTGTTTCCAGCATCAAATATGATGTTGAATCCGTATAACACACCATTCTCATCGTAGTCGTCACAAAAGTTTTGAGCAGCTAAAGGATTTGCAATTTCTGTGATAGCAGTAAACGGAGGTGTTCCGTCTAGAGTTCCAAAAATTCCTCCATTTCGCACATCCAATACAGTAAATGTACTTGGTACACGAGAAGCGCCTTGCGTTACATTATTTTCACGAATTTTCGCGAAATGATCTTCAAGAGTAGCGATTTCACTTTCCGTAAAATTTTGTCTTAATACCATTTCTTCTGATAAGGGAGTATTTTTTAACACCTCATATCTTTGAAGCAATTCTGTAAGGCTTTGCTGAGCGATTGACATAGAGCAAACTCCAAGCAATAAGAAAATTGACAAAGTAAGTTTTTTCATAATAAATTAGATTAATAGTTTAACAATGAACTCAAATATAGCAAAGAATATGTTTCGCTTTCAGGTTTTATTCAATTATTTTTGAGTT
>Ga0316208_1001308_pt1 | contig 24041 bp, 12 predicted proteins | sample 3monopyrite_MG_FD_204944 | JGI IMG/M metagenome (GOLD analysis project Ga0316208, IMG submission 204944) | Microbial mat bacterial communities from mineral coupon in-situ incubated in ocean water Damariscotta River, Maine, United States -... | ecosystem: Environmental > Aquatic > Marine >... | reverse complement strand
TTGAGCCCTCGCGGTAATCTCCCGCCGACACGCTCACTTCAGCTTTACCTCACACTGCACACCGAAAGTGATCTCATGCCGTTTGTTTATGCCGTCTGCCAGGCAGGTGCTGAAGCTGCCTTGAAAAATGAGATCAATCGGCGTCATCCGGAACTGCGACTGGCGTTTTCGCGGCCGGGTTTCGTCACCTTCAAGACGCCGGACACACGAGGCTTCGTCGAGAACTTCCAACTCAAATCCGTCTTCGCGCGCACCTGGGGACACTCCATCGGAAAGGTCATCGGTTCCGATAGCGCGACCATGGCACGTGAGTACGGCGAGCTGCTGACTAAGCAGCTCACCGAAGAGCAACTCGCAACCTGCCAGCATCTGCACGTCTGGGAGCGTGATCGATTCATGCCAGGCTCGCGCGGTTTCGAACCGGGAGTCTCTCCTCTTGCCACAGAGGTTGGAAGAATTCTGGAGCCATCCGACGAGGGCACGCCCAGGCAACGCAGCGTCAATCAGATCCCCGAGGCAGGCCAACTGGTCATCGACTGCGTGCTCGTTGAACCGGGCGAGTGGTGGATCGGCTGGCACGTCGCCGACCAGGGACCATCGTGCTGGCCGGGCGGCACGCCGCAGATCGAACTGCCCGAACACGCCGTCTCGCGAACCTGGCTGAAGATGGTCGAGGGTCTGATGTGGTCCGGCCTGCCTGTCAAAGCCGGACAATCGATCGTCGAAATCGGCAGCTCACCTGGCGGTTCGTGCCAGGCGTTGCTCGAACTCGGTTTGAACGTCACCGGAATCGACCCGGCGGAAATGGACGAAGCACTCACCAAAGAAACAAAGTTCACGCACGTTCGAGGGCGGGGGAAAGACTTGCCTCGGCGATTGTTCTCCAACTTTCGCTGGCTCGCGAGCGACGCGTCTGCCGTGCCAAACTACTCGCTCGACACCATCGAGGCCATCGTGACGCACTCGTCGGTCAAAATCGAAGGACTGCTGCTGACGCTCAAATTCACCGACTGGAAACTTGCCGACGAGATTCCGCTTTACCACAAACGGATCCGGTCCTGGGGTTACCAGAACGTCCGCTCGCGACAGCTCGCCTTCAACCGCCGCGAAATCTGCGTCGCCGCGACTCGTGAATAGCAGCCGGTGGTAGGTCAGGCTCTGCCTGACGAAGTTGATAGTTCTTGAATTCTGAACCACGGAAGACACGGAATTGCACGGAAGAATGGTCATTGTCTTCCGTGTTTTTCCGTTCCTTCCGTGGTCAATTTCGTCAGTTGGCTCCGTCAGGCAGAGCCTGACTTACAGAACCGCCACTGCTGGGCAAGACGGCACGCTCGGTAAGTTTCAGTTGCGATTTTGCAGTCCAGCGCGAACGTCCGAGTCGTAACGAATATTCCACGCCACGAATACATCGATGCAAACGCGGAAGGGCTCCGCACGGGCACTCCCGAGCTACCTTCAGGAAAGGATCTCTTCACTACAAACTTGCTCGTCGCTCTGCACTCGGACTTGCCAATGGCCACTTTCTCGACACCTACGCTTTCAGAAAACGGCTCATCAGAAGAAACCATTGGGGCCGGGCTTCGCGTCGTCGAAATCCCGTTCGACGAACTGACCCCCGAGTTCACGTCGCGATGGGCTCAGCTGGAATCTCGCTCCGTCGAAGGTAACGCTTTCCTGTCGCCGCACTTCGTCATCCCGGCTGTCGAGCATCTCGAAGGAGCGTACGACCAGAAGCCGTTGATCCTGGCTGTCGAGTCCGACGATGGATCGGAGCTGCTGGCACTTGGGCTGTTCGAAGTTTCCAGAAACAGCCGCCTGCTTCCATTGACGCATCTTAAAAGTTGGCGGTGTGAGCACACCTTGTTCGACGGTCTGCTCGTCGACAAGCAACGCGGCACCGCGGCGCTGACGACTCTCTTTACCTGGTTAGGCCAACAGGGACGTCGCTGGCAGGGAGTGGCCTTTACGGACCGCAGCGCCGATAGCGAGCTGAACGACCTGCTCGACCACGCTGCCGCACAAACAAACGCAACGTGGTTCGAAGACTGGTCGCGCGAACGAGCCGTGATTCCAATCGCCGAAGTTCCGGACGACTGTCTGCAGACTCTGTACTCAAAGAACCGTCGCCGCAACTTCAAACGAGCCGAGAAACAACTCGCCACACACGGAGCGGTGCGTTTTTCATACCTCGACCGAGGACGCGAGTCCGCCGAGAACGTTCAAAATTTTCTGGAACTGGAGGCAATGGGCTGGAAGAGCGAAGAAGGCACTGCCCTACTGTCTTCGACTGGGCACGAGCAATTCTGCCGAGAGATGGCCTCGCGATTTGCCGCAGACCAGCAACTCGTCATCTATCAGCTTTCCGTTGACGGAGCACCCGTTGCCTCGGCTTTGAATATGAAATCGGCAGACGACCTGTTCTGCTTCAAGATCGGCTGGAACCCTGAATTCGCCAGCGGCTCGCCAGGCATCCTCAACGAACTGAACTTCCTGCAGAACTGCCGCGAGAATCTTCCTGATGTCCGACTGGCAGACAGTTGCGCCAAGCCGGGCTCGTACGTCGAAGACGTGTGGCCGTGGAAGCGTCGGCTGACGACCGGAGTCTTCACGACAACTCGGACAGGCACACTCGCCGCCAACGCGATGATCCAACTCAAGCGAATGAAACGGCTGCTGAAGAAAGCGTGACCCGTAGGCTGGAACAAGCTCCGCGCAGTTCCGGCAATGCAAACGGCTGGGGTTGCCGGAACAGCGCTGCGCTCGTTCCAGCCTACTTTCCGACGCCCAGCGATGCCGATACCCATCGCCGATCAGTACGACGAGAACTCTTTCCACAGCCGGTCGAACTCGTCCTGAAACTGCGTCCGCAGCCGGTTGTCGTCGACGATAATAAAATTCTCTTCGTTGCTGGAAGCCGCCGATCGAGTCCAGTTGTAGCTGCCGGTCAGCAATCGTTTGCGATCGAATATCGCAAACTTGTGATGCATGTGATGCTGAGTTCGGTCGACGCAGACATCGACGCCGGCACGAGCGAGACGCTCGACGTCGGAACCTCTGTCGAACGCTTTGTCATTGTCCGTGATGATTCTCACCGCGACTTTGCGACCGTGAGCGTCCAGGATCGCTGACGTGATCCGATCATCGGTGATCGTGAAAACGCAGATGTCGACGGAGTGCCGCGACGTTTTCAACAAACCTGCAATCCGCTGCCAGCAATGATCGCCGGGGCTGAAGATGACTTCCGCATCCGTCGTTGGCTGGTCCGGCTCGGCTGCCTGACGAATGACCTGTGAAACGTCTTCCAGCCATTCCAGAACGGCCGACGAATTCACCTGGTCGATCGTGTTGCGAGCCAAATGGAAGGCTGTCTGATGACACTTCAGTTGCGTCGGCTTATCTCTGATGAAATCTTTAAGGGTATCCCGCAAGGCACGCCGCTCGTTCCGAGACAGGCGACGGTCATCCAGCGTCTGCTGCAGGATTTCGCTTAACGAATTGTCCGTCACACTTTGCTCCCAATCAGAACTGGCGTCTCCGCATTACTCTCGACCTGAGAGTTAACTGTCGCTCGTGGTCGACGACCGAACGCAGCGTACCATGCCAGAGGGATCGCTATCAGGGTGATCAACGTTGCCGACGTCAGGCCTCCGATGACGACTCGCGCCATCGGAGCCTGCAGTTCGCCGCCGTCGCCGATTCCCATCGCGATGGGCAACATCGCCAGCACGGTTGTCAGCGTGGTCATCAGAATCGGACGGAAGCGCCGCAGCGCCGCCTGCTTGACGATTTCCATTCCTGAGCGTTCGGGATCGCGCAGTCGCAGTTGCATCATGTAGTCAATCAGGACGATCGCGTTGTTGACAACAATCCCCGACAGCATCACCAGCCCGATAAACGACTGCACGTTCAAGGTTGTCTCTGTCGTCAGAAGAATCGCGATCACGCCGATCGCCGCCAGTGGCAGGCTGAGCAGAATCAGCAGCGGCGCACCGACGGACTCGAACTGCGACGCCATCACCATGTACATCAGGATGACGGCCAGTATGAAACCGTTGGTCAGCGCCTTGAAACTCTTCTGCTGATCTTCCCAGTCGCCGGCCACGTTGACGGTGAATCCGTCGACGGGCGGAATCTTCCTCAGCTCCTTCTGCAAATCTGCGACAGCGTGGCCCAGATCGCGATCTTCAACGTTGCCACCAACCCATTGAACCCGCTGTCGATCCAGTCGAGTGATCCCGACAGCCGACTCTTCGGAACTCACGGTCACCAGATTCTTCAAAGCAATGACCTGCCCACCCGGCGCGCCGACGCCGACCTGTCCAATGTCTTCGATACTGGCTCGGTCACTCTCACGAAGTCGAACGACCACGTTGTATTCGTTGCCGTCCTCTCGAAAGACCGTCGTGCGGCTTCCCTGAATGGCCGTTTCCAAAGTCTGAGTGATCTCGCTGACGCTGATGCCCAATGCGCTGGACCGTGCTCGATCAATCTCGACCGAGATTTCCGGTTGACGTTCTGCCTGGTAAGCTTCGATGTTGATCAGGCCGGGCACTTTTTCCATCGCCTCGACGACTCGTCGTGACAATTCTTCGCCGGTCTTCTGATCGTGCCCGCGGACTTCGACCGAAATGCCGTCGCCGTTCGAGCTGAACATTCTGCTGCCGAACAGGTCGTTGCGGACTTTCACATTGATCGTCATGCCCGGCACGGTGCCGATTTTCTCTGACAGGTCTTTGCGGATCTCTTCGACAGTCCGCGTTCGGTTGTCACGTGAATCAAGATGCAGACTGAACCACGCTTCATTCCAATCGTCCGCATCGTCTGAGTCGTCACCGATGAACGATGCCGTGGTCTGAGACTCCGGAGTGACCCTGGCAATGATCTCTTCAACGATCCCGGCCTTCTCGGAGAGTCGTTCGAGGCGAATGCCTGGTGCCATCTCAGTATTGACGATGATGCGACCTTCGTCGGTCTTCGGCAGAAACTCCGTTCCCACGCGTGGGCTCAGGCCGGCAACAGTTATCAGACTCAGAATTAACACGGACGCGACGACCAGCGGAAATCTCAGACTCGCTCCGAGCAGTTTTTCATAGCACCACTCGACGGCACCGAAGGCTCGCGCGTTGATTCCGTGAAAGAGTCCCACGATCGCAGCCAGCCAACGAAACCGCACTTCTTCCGAATCAGACAGCAGGTGCGTCGTTAACATCGGAGTCAGCGTCAGGCTGGCGATCAGCGAACAGACCAGCGAGAAGGACACGACGATCGCCAGCTCTCGCAGCATGATGCCCGTCTGGTCGCCAATAAAAAGCAGCGGCACAAACACGACGAGCGTCGTCAGCGTACTGGCCACAATGGCCGAGGCGACTTCCTGCGTTCCGTCGATCGCCGCCTCGATTGGGCCGAAACCTTCCTCGCGCTTTCGAAAAATGCTCTCCAGCACGACGATGGAATTATCGACCAAAAGACCGATGCCCAACGCGAGCCCGCCGAACGAAATCATGTTCAGCGACAGACCGTAAAAGTAGATCAGCACAAACGTCGCCAGCACGGACAACGGCATCGTCGCGGCGATGACCAGCGTGCTGCGAAAACTTCGGAGGAAGATAATCAACACGATGATCGCCAGCACCGACCCATACATCGCGGCATCTCGCACGTTGGCAATCGCCTGCCGAATGTAATCCGACTTGTCGACGCGAATGCTCAGCTTGCCGTCCGGTGTTGACTCGTTGATCTCGTCGACCTTCTTCCGAATCGCCTCGCTGACGTCGACGGTGTTCGCGCCGGACTGCATGTAAACATAAATCAGAAGACCGTTCAGCCCGTTGATCCGAGTCTCTTCCGTGCGTTCTTCTTCGCCATCGATCACCTGGCCAATGTCTCGAATTCTGACGACGGCGCCTTCGCGCTGACGGATGACGGTGTCTGAGATCTGGTCGAGACTGGTGAACTCGCCGCGGCTGCGGACGAGCATTCGCAAGTGACCTTCGTCGAGATCTCCCGCCGGCTGGTTAATGTTGTCGCGACCGAGCGCGTCGAGCACTTCTTTAACCGTCATGTCGAGCGACTCGATCTTCTGCCGATCGAGGTCGACCTGAATCTCTCGCCGAGTCCCGCCTCGAATGCGAATCCGAGCAACGCCGGCTGCTTGTTCCAGACGCGGGGCGATTGAATTCTCGGCCAGTTGCGTCGCTTGAACCGGCGGAAGATCCGTTCGCAATCCCAGGTAGATGATCGGTGAATCAGCCGAGTCGTACCGTCGGATGTTCGAAGGCTCGACTCCAGGCGGCATATCGTTTCGCAGTCGTTCCAGTCGAGCTCGGATGTCGCCGATGGCCGGATCGAGATTGGTGCCCCATGCAAACTGGACACGCACGCCGCTGGAGCCTTCGTAGCTCGAACTCGAAAGTCGCTCGACGCCCTGAACCGACCCGATTGTCTGTTCCATCGGCCGAGTGATCAGCGTTTCAACTTCCTCGGGACCGGCCCCTGGGTACAACGTCGTCACGCTGATGATCGGCCAGGTCATGTCCGGCATCAGGTCGACGCGCAAACTTCGGACCGACATCCAGCCAAGCAGGACGACGATCAGACACGCCATCGACGTGGTCACGGGACGGTAAACAGCGAACCGGGTGAGAAACATGAGGCCGAGCGAGTCGTAGCAGGAGGGAAGTGTCGCCGGGATGCCCGCTGTTTCCAGCAGACTCGGGCGGGAGAGACGTAATCGGGGATCTGCGGTTTGACACTGTTTCGAATCGCCCGCAGAATCCAGAGCTTCGATCATGCCGGACTGTCCCGATTATCGCAATCGTTTGTTGCGAATGCCTCGCATGATGGTTCACGCTAAGCCGCGAAGACGCTAAGGAAAGAAGTCTTTCGCTGGTTCGTTTTCTTCGCGTCTTAGCGCCTTCGCGTGAGATAATTCATCATTGCTTCGTTACTTTTGTCTTCTTCTCCTTCGTGATGAGCCACCCATGACCGAATCCAAGTCAACGTCACTGGCCCCGAAAGTCGGGCTGGCTGTGATTGTCATCCTTATCATCGCGGTTGGCGGACTATTCTTTCTGCCGTCCGGCGGCAGAGGGCCTAACCCGCTGCCGCCTAAGAAACGCCCTCCCTCACCCGCAAGAATCGCCGAGCTGAAGAATCTCGGCATCGCTCACCTTGAAAACAACGATCTGGAAGATGCAGAGTCGAGCTTCAAAGAGCTGATCTCGCTGCTGCCTGACGAACGATTCGGCCAGCAGAACATGGCCATCACTCAGCTCTTGAAGATCGCACCGGAGAATCTCAATCGTGCCGAGCATCAGGCCGAATTCGATGCCGCACTTGCCCAGGCACAACAGACCGTCGACAGACTTCTGAAACAGTTTCCCGTCGATCCACAGGTTCACGTGATCGCCTCGCGGGTGGCTCTTCGAATCGAGGACCACGCCGGCGCAATGGCGGCCCTGCAGAAAGCAGCGAAGCTGGCTCCAGCCGACGCCGCAATCCAGTTCGGAATCTTTGATGCCGGACGCTATTCACGAGACGCCGTCCTCATCGCCGAAGCGAACAAAGGCCTCGCCAAAGCGTGGGAGCTTGCCCCCGAAAACCTCTACGTCATGCGTGAGTGGCTCACCGTACAAGCCCGCGCCAAAGACCCGACGGTTGGAGAAACGCTGACAGCAGCGCGGCAACTCGTCTCACCGTTCGTCGAACGGATCGCAAAGTTTACCAACGTCGATCTACACGAGTTGATCGACCAGGGCCTCGCGGCGCTGCCAAAGGCAGAATGGAACACCGTCACCGGAAGCGCAATCAAGGTTGGCAACCTGCTGCGACCGGAAGTTGCCTCGCAGAACGACGCGAAAAAACTGACGCCTCACCTGCTGGAATTCATCGTCCACGACTTCAGCGAGGACTTCTACGCGAACAACACACTTCCGCAGCCCGAGTTTTCCGAAGCAATTCCCGTCAGCTTCTCGCCGCGCGAAACGCCATTCCAGAAACTGAAGGGTGTCAAACAGGCGCACGTTGTCGATTTCGACCTCAACCAGACTCAGGACGTCGTGATCGTTCAGGATGATCGAATCAGCGTTTGGGCTCAGAGCAAGTCCGAGCCGCCCACCTGGATGGAAGCCGTGACGCTGAAGATGTCTGATGCCGGCCTGCCCTCACAGCTTTCTGGCATCTGTCTGTTCGATCTTGATCGAGACGCGGAAGTTATCGAGCACACATTCGGCGACACAAAACTGATGTGTGCCGACGCTGACCTGGACATCCTCGCGTACGGAAAAGACGGACTCGTCGTTCTACGAAACGAATCGATCACAGAAGGCGAAAACGCTGGCACGCGAGTTTTGACCCCGGTAAAGCAAAGCGAAGATTTCATGGCCGTGAAAGACGTCCTCACCGCGCTCCCCGTCGATTTCGACCACGACGGCGATCTTGATCTCGTCGTGTCCGCCGAGTCCGGAATCTCACTCTGGTTGAACCTTGATGATTCCACCTTTGCAGAGCACTCTCAATATTCATCCCTGCCACCTGCTGACGCACAAATCCACAAGTTGATCGCCGTTGACTGGGACCGCAATGTTTCGATTGATGTTCTTGCTCTATCGAAAAATGAAGGTCACTCCGGAGTTCTCAAGAACATTTTACATGGCCAGCTTCGGTGGAAATCTTTTCAACTCGGATCGGCAGAACTAGACGGTGCAGTCTTCGATGCGGCGATACTTGATGCCGATGCGAACGTTTCGTGGGACATTGCCAGCGTTTCACATTCCTTCGGGCCAAAGATCTATGAGCCAACAGTCAGACTGTCAGCAACCGCAAACCCAGACGCGGGCGTTGTCAACTTCGTCTCATTCGACGAGTTGTCGCCAGAACAGGCAACGGGAATTTCTGTTGCCGATCTGGACAATGACGGAATTGTCGACCTGGCAACATGGCACGGCGTGAAGCTAACTCTCCATCGAGGAGGTCCACAAGCCGCATTCCAGGCGTTTTCTGAAACACCAATTAACTTGCCCTCTGCTATCACCGATTGCTCTCCTGCAGACTTTGATTCAGACGGCGACATCGACCTGATTGTTGCCTGTTCTGATTCGGTCGAAGTTCTGATCAACGAAGGCGGCAACGCGAACAACTGGATTGACATCCCGATCCGGGCGGAAGACGCGAAACAGGCTCAAAAGCCGAATGAACGAGTCAACATTCACGGCGTCGGCAGTCTGCTTGAACTTCGGTCAGGCGCGGCTTATCAGCCTCAGGTCGTAACCGGTCGAACGACACACTTCGGACTCGGGAAGCAGCAGCAGGTTGATTCGGCGAGGGTTCTGTGGACGAACGGAATTCCCGAACACATCGTCAACCCGAAACACGGCGAACCGATCTGTCTGCAGCAGCAGCTGAAAGGTTCGTGCCCGTTCCTTTACACATGGGACGGCGAGAAGTTCGCGTTCTACACGGACTGTTTGTGGGCGGCTCCGGTCGGGCTTCAGCTCGCCGAAGGTGTCCTTGCTCCGCCGCGCGAATGGGAATATCTCAAGATTGACGGTGACCGACTGAAAGCCAAAGACGGCGAGTACGTTCTGAAGCTGACGGAGGAACTCTGGGAAATCGGATACTTCGACTCGGTCAGACTTCTGGCGATCGACCATCCGGCAAACGTCGACATTTACTCGAACGAGAAAGTCGGGCCGCCGTCGATTTCGCAGTTCAAGGTCCACACGGTTCAGGATCCGAAAACGCCGATAATCGCGGTCGACCAAAAGGGTCGCGACGTTCTGCCAAAAGTCAAAGCTCGCGACGAAGACTTTCTGCAGTGCTTCGAACGGCGCTTCAAGCAGGGCCTGACAGAGCCGCACTTCCTGGAACTGGACCTCGGCCAACTCGACAACCCTCAGGACATCACGCTGTTTCTGACAGGCTGGATTCGCCCGACGGATACGTCGCTTAACGTCGCGATCTCGCAGCGCCCGGATCTGGAATCGACTCAGCCTCCGTCAGTCCACGTTCCCAACGCCAGGGGTGAGTGGGTCAAAGTCCAGCCTTACATGGGCTTTCCCGGTGGCAAGACCAAGACGATTGCGATCGACCTGTCAGACGTCTTCCCAACCGACGACTACCGAGTGCGCGTTGCCACAACGATGGAAATCTACTGGGACCACGCATTCTTCACCGTCGATGAAAATCCGGTCGAGGTTCGCACAATCGAGCAACCGCTGATCGCTGCCGATCTGCACTACCGAGGCTTCTCGAAGAAAGTGCCTCACCCAGGACTCGGCCCGGGAAGTTACGACTACGCCCAGCTCGACGCTCATCAGCAGTGGCCACCGATGGAAGGCCGCCTGACAACTTATGGCGACGTCAAAGAACTGATCACTCAAACCGACAATCGTCAGGCGTTACTCGGAGCGGGCGACGAAATGGAAGTCCGCTTCAAGGCAACGTCGACAGAACTCCCGGTCGGCTGGAAGCGAGACTTCATTCTGCACAACGTCGGCTGGGACAAAGATGCCGACCTCAATACGGTCTTCGGTCAATCGGTCGATCCGCTTCCATTCGCAGGGATGGTCGGATACCCGGATCCAAACGGCTCACCCGAACAGCATCCGTTCGCCGCTCAAACTCGACAGCAATCACGAGCGGCGTTCTGGCGAGCATTTTCGAAGTAACCATCGCCGAAGTGCTCAATGGGTGGCCTGTCCAGCATGGGCAGGTCGCGCAGCGACAAGATGACTCATCATGCGGAATCGGATTGGATTTCAGTCTTCAGTTTCCATAGAAAGCTGAGGATGAGGCATCTTGTGCCTGCGGCACACAGTCATTCTGACTGTGCCACCCAACGAATACTGAATTCCCGTCGGCAACAATCTAATCCGGAAACACCATCACATGAACGTTCAACGAAGCACTGTCCTCAACGCAGCAATTACTCTCGCAGTTCTTGCTGCGTTTTCACTGCCCCGACTCTACGCCGGGAGCGACTCTCCGAATATCGTTGTCATCCTGGCGGACGATATGGGTTTTGGAGACGTGCAGGCTTTGAATCCGGATTCGAAGATTCGGACTCCGCATCTCAACGAGCTGGCAGCTTCAGGGATGTCGTTTACCGATGCTCACACTCCGTCGGCTGTTTGTACTCCGACACGTTATGGGCTGCTCACTGGGCGGTACTGCTGGAGAAGCCGGCTCAAGCGAGGCGTCCAGAATGGGTACGGTCCGCCGCTGATCGAAAAAGACCGACCAACGATCGCGTCATTCCTGAAAGCTCAGGGTTATCAAACCGGCATTGTCGGCAAGTGGCACCTGGGCCTCGGATTTCAACGGCCCGACGGTAAAGCGATCGACTTCGCGAAGCCGCTGGATCATGGACCGAACGACCTGGGGTTCGGATGGTCGCGCATCATTCCCGCATCGCTGGACTTTCCCCCGTACGTCTACATCGAGAATCACCGTGTCACCGGCCTGCCGAACCGAACTCAGGAGAAACAGAACTTCCCACAGTTTCTTCGCAAGGGAGAACTCGGATCCGACTTTGACATGGAAGGCTGCCTGGACCACCTCGCCGAACAGGCATCCGGATTCATTGCCGAAGCCTCAAAGAAAGACGCTCCGTTCTTTCTTTACTTCCCGCTGACCGCTCCTCACAAACCTGTCTGGCCGGCGAAGCGTTTTCAGGGCACAACAAAGCTCGGTTCGTACGGCGACTTCGTCGCTCAGGTCGACTGGACCGTCGGCAGTGTCCTGAAGGCAATCGACGATGCCGGCGTTCGAGAAAACACCATCGTCATTTACACCAGCGACAACGGCTCGTTCATGCACCGGCTCGACGACTCGGACGCAGAGGGCCACGTCGACGATGACACCATTCAAGGCTTCCGTTCAGACCGACACAAAGCCAACGGTCCACTGCGAGGCACCAAAGCCGACATCTGGGAAGCCGGTCACCGAGTTCCGTTCTTCGTCCGCTGGCCGGGCGAAGTCAGAAAGAGCAGCCGTTCCGCCACGACGATCTGCCTGACTGACGTCTTCGCAACGCTGACCGATGTGCTTGCAAAACCCAAACCCGAAAACGCCGCTCCCGACAGCTTCAGCTTCCTGCCCGACCTCAAAGGTCAACAGCGAGAAACCCAACGCCCGATTGTCATCCACCATTCCAGCGGCGGCATGTTTTCCGGCCGCGTGGGAAACTGGAAACTGGTCCTGGGCAACGGCTCCGGAGGTCGTCAGCAACCCAAAGGAAAACCCTTCCAACGCCCCTACGAGTTGTTCAACCTCGAGGACGACCTTGCCGAAACCAAAAACGTCATCGCGGACCAGCCCGACATCGCGCAAAGACTGGAATCCGCCGTCGAACGAGTTCGCAACACCGAGTCATACTGACGAGCTGCCACGAGGACACCACGCCATTTCTTCGCGTCCTTTGCGATCTTCAGTTCAAAGACTGATGGAACAGAAGATCGCGAAGAAATGGATGAAACCTAAGTCCGCAATCACTTTGATTGAGCGTCTCTCTTCTTGACTGCTTTCTTTTTGGCCGTCACACGACGGGCGGCTTTCTTTTTTACTGCCTTCTTCACACCAGTCTTTACTGCCGCTTTCTTTCGAACGGCTTTTTTCCTGGTGAGTGGCTTCTTCGCTGCTTTTTTCTTTTTGACGGATTTCTTCCTGACGGCCTTCTTAGTGGCCGGCTTCTTCGCCACTTTCTTCGACGAATCCTTCTTCGTGGCCGATTTTCTGGTGGTCGCTTTCTTCGAAGAGGATTTTTTAACCGTCGCTTTCTTCTTCGACGTTCGTTTGCGTTTCTTTTCAGCGGCAGGTGTCGACCCAGTCTCTGCCGAAACGTCCAGATCGATGCCGAACATCGCTCCCAGATCTTCGCCGACCAGCGCCGTTGATGGCTCGCCGAATGCCGTCGACAAATTTCCTTCGGACACGGCTTCGCTGACGAGTTCTGTGTGATCGACGTCGCGCAGCAGGAACAGCAGTTCCGGGCGATTGTCCAGCGAGGCGCCGACACCGTACAGCACCGCCGCGAGGTGCTTGCACAGTCCCGCCCAGTCAGGACAACTGCACTCCATTGAAATCTCTCTGGGCGATGGAAAAAGACCTTTCGAGCGATCAGTCAATCGCTGCATGACGCCGTCAGAAAAACGTCCACCCAACAGGTCGAGCAACGAGTCGATGGATGCCGAACATTCGTTGCGGAGCTTCTTCCATCTGGCAGCCTGCAACTTTTCGATCTGAATGTTGATCGTGTAAACGTCGGAGCCCGCCACAATCGCGTCAACACGACCGGCAGAAATCGCCAGATCAACAACCGAACCGTTGCGAGCGTAGGTACGACCTCGCGGCAATCGGTTGGAATAATCGCTGTAACTTTCCAGATGATCGCACCAGGCCTTACCCCAGAACGTCGTCGCGATATTTCGCCCCTTGATCGTGACTGGCTGAACAGGACGGCCCTGTTTCTTTGCGTGTTCGACTGCGAACCTGCTGGCCTGCGATTTTCTTCGAGCAACCGGCACGTACTCGCGATATTCATAGCCCCACGACATGATCGACTTCCTTGCTGAATGCCCATTGAAAAGTGTGCCACTGGCTTTGCCAGTGCCTTCTGAAATCGACGACACTCGCCACTCCGCACTGGCCGAGCCAGTGGCACACGTCGAAGGATCTTACCTGTCCTTCTCCACAACTTGCTGATCGTCTTCCTACGAATCCTCGCTCGCCGCACGCGACAGATCAATCGAGACGAAGTCGAGTAATTCTGTGTCGCTCATCTCGGTCAACATCGACTCTGCACCTCCGCTCAGAATTTCGTCAGCCAGTTCCTGCTTGTCACGGATCATCTGATCGATGCGTTCTTCCACCGTGCCTCGACAGACAAACTTGTGAACCAGCACATTTTTCTTCTGGCCAATGCGGAAAGCTCGGTCCGTGGCCTGATTTTCGACGGCCGGATTCCACCAGCGGTCGAAGTGAACGACGTGTGACGCGGCCGTCAGATTCAGCCCCGTGCCGCCGGCTTTGACCGAAATCACAAAGAACGGCGGCCCGTCGTCCGCCTGAAAGTCGGCCACCAGTTGCTTGCGCTTTTTGACCGCGACGCCACCGTGCAGAACCAGACCGGTTCGACCGAAGACACCGGACAGAAAATCCGCCAGCGGCTCGGTCACCGACTGAAACTGCGTGAAGACAAGGACGCGTTCCTGACGTTCGGCAATCGGCTGGCAGATTTGCTGCAGCCGCTGAAACTTTCCGCTGTCCTTCAGTTCGTAGTCGTCCTGGCGAAGAAACTGCGACGCGTGATTGCAGATCTGCTTGAGTTGCATCAGCGTCGTGAGAACCAGGCCGCGACGTTCCATTCCGTCTTTCGACTCAAGCTGCTTTTCCAAATCTTTCAGCGTCTTTTCGTAAAGCGTGACCTGCTTTTTCGAGAGGCCGCATTCAGCTCGCATCTCGGTCTTCTCAGGCAAGTCCGGAACAATTCCCGGATCGGTCTTCAGCCGCCGCAGCAGATACGGCCGGACCAGCTTTCTCAACCCGCCGTACGCCTGAGTGTCCTGTCGCTTATTCAGCTCTTTGACAAATTTCTTGAACTGTGTCGCGTTGCCCAGCAAACCTGGGCAGCAGAAATCGAACAACGACCACAACTCGCCGAGATGGTTCTCGACCGGCGTTCCCGACAGCGCGATACGACCTGACGATTTCAGTTTTCGGATCGACTTCGCCTGAGCCGACGATGCGTTCTTGATCGCCTGCGCCTCGTCCAGCACGATCAGCTTCCAGTCAAGTTTCGACAGCCAGTCCAGCCGCCGAGCCAGTCCGTACGTCGTGACGACGACGTCGCATCCCGCCAGCTCGTTACTCGGCGAGTTTGCGATCTGCTTTAACGTGTCGGCGTCACATTCCGACCGGTGCGCGTACAGAACTTTCAGTGTCGGAGCGAAGCGTTCGAACTCGCTCTTCCAATTGCCGACCAGCGACGCGGGCACAATCAGCAGACTCGTCCGTCCATCTGCCTGGGACCGGCTGTCGTTGCACTGTCGAGGCTCTTCGCGCTTCAACGTCAGCAGCAGATCGATAATCTGAATCGTTTTCCCGAGTCCCATGTCATCAGCCAGGCACGCTCCCAGACCCAGCCGAGTCATGAACCACAACCAGCGGACTCCGTCGACCTGATAAGGTCGCAACGTCGCGTTGAGATCGCGACCGGGTTCGCAGCCGACGACTCCCGACGGATCGCGCAACTGCTGCAGAGTTTCGTTGAGCCAGTCGCCGGCGGTGACTCGCGTCCAGCCAGCCATTGAGTCGTCGGCTTCGTCCTTGCCGAGCCGCACGCCGGCCAGCATCCGCATTCCCTGAATGAAGTCGACGCCGTCCGCAAACTGCTGCTCGACCTGGCTCCAGTGTTCCAGAGCCTGCCGAAGTTTTTCCTGATCAACCTCGACCCATTTGCCGCGCAGCCAGGACAGGCCGTCCGTCGCCTGCAGGATCTGCTGCCGTTCTTCGTTGGTCAGCGGCTCGCCATCGAGTGCCAGTTCGCTCGTAAAGTCCAGCAGGCTGTTCATGCCGACCTGACTCGCCGGCTTCTGACCGATGCGCACCTGCACTTCGGGTCGCGTTGACTGCCGGGCTTTCCACCAGTCGGGCACGCGCACGACCAGACCGGCCTCTTCCATGGGCGGCACGCTGGTCAGGAAACGGTGAGCCTGGCTGATCGTCAGAGCCTGGGGCTGAAACAACTGACGAGAATCCAGCAGCTCGCGAACCAGCTCGCTCTTCGCGGCGGCTTTCTGCACAGGCTCCAGCAGTGCCGCCAGCTTTGCCTGATTCTTTTCACCGACGTACTGCTTCAGAGCCTCTGCCAGCGGAAGATGCTGCAACTTCGCTTTGGCCGACATCCGATGCGTGTACGTCGCCAGGAACGCGAACGGTCGATCGGGATCGCGCTTGTTTTCGGCGAGGTGAAACGTCACTCGACCCAGCAGATTCCACAGCGGATTCAGGCTTCGCAGATAGGCAGCCGGGCCTTCGCCGAAAGCCGCTGCCTGTTCGAGCACCATCGCCTGCAGGTCGCTCCACAAACCTCGCAGCACATCCGGCGTCAGGTACTCCAGCCCGCGCATCGGTGGCGCGTTTTCGATCAGACCGATCAGTGTCAGCTCGTGCGGCGGCTCGACAGCACCCGCACCGCGAGCCTTGCTGGAAGCAACAGCCCGCCGCAGTTCTTCTTCGCCCAGCCCGCAGACCTCGTGAAAGAACCGCTGAGCGAACTCGCGCCAGTACACAAACTCCGCCGGCAATTCCGCATGCAGACTTCCCGATGCCAGACTCAACAGCCCCGCGGCCGAGGAATCCTCAAACGCCGCCTGCAAATCCTGCTGCGAAGCCGCCTGAGACGTTGCACGACGGTCGTCGGCATCGTCAACGGTTTCGACAATCAGATTACCGGTCGGAGTGATGACAGATCGAATGGTCATGCGCGGAGGTTACTGATTTCAGAACGGCCAGCAATCAAGTCGCAGTTCGCGCTTTTCAATCTCTCGCAGAAGCATCTCACGCAAAGACACAAAGGAGAGAGCTGACAACCTTTGCGTCTTGGCGTGAGATTCTTCGTAGGGTGTGACAAGCGGAGCGAATCAAACGGCTGGTGTGCCGGCGCGGGCAGCTGTCGAAGTCCACAGCGGTGACGACTGCTCGAGGATCTCCGCGCCGGCACACCGCGATTTTCATTCGGCCCGCTGGTCACACCCTACGGCCTGACCTCGCACAAGCTGCCCGGCATTCACTCGCCCTGCATCCATCATTGTCGGCCGGCATTCTTGCCTCGGACCATTGACGGTGGGCGGGACTGCGGGCGCGGGTGTTTGGTCCAGGCGGCGTCTTCCGGGTGGTTCTCAGCGAGCCAGCTTCGCAGGGGGACGTCGTTATCGACCGGGTCGTAGACGCCGTTGGCTGAGCCGGCTCCCAGCAGTTGGGCTCGGATTGGGTCCGCACCCTCGAGCAGGTGAGACACGGTCATGTCGTCTTTGGGTTTCAGCCAACGATAGCTGTACCCCAGCCAGACAACTTTGCGGGTGACGTCGGATTTGTTGCGGCTGCGCGAGTGCCAGATGCGACGATCGATCAACACAGCGCTGCCTGGTTTGACGCAAAGTGGCTCCGCACCGACCGGATTCGACAGTCCGTCTTCCGGGCAATCGAGTTCGTCGTCGAGGTGTGAACCCGGCACGATCAGCGTATTGCCTCGACCTGGTTCTGAGACGTCTGAAAGATAGAACCCAACCTTCAGCGACAGCCGCGGGCGAGGATGAATTTCGATTTCATCGTTCACCCGCATGCTGTCCTGGTGCCAGGCGACCTGCCACGTCGTGGTGTCGGGATTCGCGGGCGGCGTGATATCCAGATGAGAATGGTACGAGTAAATGTTCCAGCCGAGGGCTCCCCACACCTTCGGAAACACCGGCGGCAGATCAACCAGATCCAGTATCGCTGGGTCTTCGTGCAGAACGTTGGTCACCGATAGAAGCTTGTCGCCGAGTTCCGGCGAGCGTTCCCGCTTGTCGATGCGTCCAACGATTTCGACCAGCCGGGCGAGCGAATCCGGATCGAGAGCGTCTTCAATGACCAGGTAACCCTGCTCGTTGAAGAACGACATTTCGGCATCGGTCAGGCAATGCTCAAGGCACGATGGATCCATAAAAGTATTCCTGCTGTATGAGTCGCACGGAGCATGCCTTCGGTTGACCGCCAAAGTATTAACCACGGATGGGCACTGATTTACGCGGATGAGGGTGGATGCTCCATGAAGCCATCCGTGTTTATCCGTGTAATCCGTGGTTATTTTCAAAATGAAGAATGACGAGAAGAGGCGTAATCAATCGAATGTTTGTCGTGCCTCGCGAATCGCTTGTCTTCGAAATGTTGTGTCATCGTTTTATTCAACAATGCAAATCAGTTTGCCGATCGTGTGGGCGTAGAGTCGGCCCTTCGAGTAGCTGATGCTGGCTCGCGTCCACGACTGTCCGATCGGACCGAGGTCGTTGATCGAGACCAGAGCGTTCTCGTCGAGAGTTTCCGCAGCGTGCCGCAGGACGTAAACGTTGCCGCTCATTACTGGCACGTAGAGGTGATCGCCGATGGCCGTTGGAATCGCCGACGCCTGATGTCCCCAGCCGTTGCCTTTCGATCGAGCGTCGCCCATCACCACGTGCCCTCGCGAATTCTTCATGTCGTTCAGTGCGAACGACCACCTGGTAATGGGAAGTGCTTTCGGCGCTTTCTTCTTCTTTTCGTTCTTGATCAGCTCCGCAACTTGCTCGGCAGAAAGGTCATCCGCCGTCCAGAGCCACTGATCCTGGGCACGCGTTGGCCCCGGCTTCGACTGCACGGGCAACTGCAGATATTCGACCTTGTCAGTCTCGGCGTGAACGCGTCCCAGCCATGGCTGCGTGTAACTGCGAAAGTAGTGGTGCGAACCGACCAGCATGTTGGACTGCTGAATGATTTCCCGTTTGCTGCCGCCTTTCAAAGAACGCGATTCGGTCGCCCACGTGTCGCCGGTACGAATTCGCACGGGAACGTTCTCGATGATCGAAACCCGGCGTGCAATTTCGCCGGTCATCGCGTCGACCCACAGATGCTCGCCGCCGTGAAACAACAGCACCTGATCGCGGACAATGTTGAAGGTCATGGTGCTCATGAAACCAGGCAGCGGCAGCGTCCAGATGGTGCTTCCGTCTGCGGCGTCGACCAGCGAGATGCCTTGAGGCTTCTCCGGAGGCGAGTGCCCGCCGCCGCGGCCAACCACGATCACTCGCCGACCGTCGCTGAGCGTTTGCAGGAGCGGAAGACAGCCCATGTTGGAACCGCATTTCGTTTCCCAGACGGGCGTGCCGGTTTTCAGATCGAACGCTTCGAGCTGCGTCCATTGATCAAGCGGAGCGTTCTTATGCTCATGCGTGAAATGCCCGTGATCATCCGGCATGTAAGTTTGCCGAATGAAGGCAACGAGCCCGTCGATTCGAAAGGCGTTGGTCCGGCCAACCGGCATGACTTCGCGAGTCCACTGTTCCTTCCCTTCGAAATCAAAACAAGAAATCCGGCCGGAGGCGTTGAAGAAACAAACGCGTTCGCCGTCCGTCACGGGCGGCGGCGATGAGCTGTCGCTGAAGCAGCCCGACAATCGCAACGGATGCTTTGCGGGAATTTGACGGGTCCAGATTGTCTTGCCGGTTTTCGTGTCGCAGCACCAGGCAACGATGTCCTGTCCGAGTGATGAGTCCTCGTTAACTTCCTTCAGCGTCGTGAAGAAAACTCGACCGCCACTTGTGACGACCGTGCTCTGGCCCGTTTCCGGTAGCGTCTTTTTCCAGAGAACGTTTTCGCCGCGGACAACACTCCATGCAGTCGGCGGTTCAGCATTGCCAGCTCCGAAGTCAGAATCCGGGCCGGCTCCCTGGGTCCATTCCGGTTTGAGCGTTCGCTTGAAGAACCTCGAGACGAGCGAGCGAGACTCTTCGTTTGAAAACTGTTTCCCACCGTGACCGGCTCCTTCGACAACGTGCAGCCGCGAGCCGACTCCAGCTTTCACCAGCCGTGCGTGTAGCCTCTGACTTTGTTCGAGCGGCACTCCGGGATCCATGTCGCCGTGCATGATCAGAAACGGCGGGTCGTCGGAAGTCACGTGGTCGATGCCGCTCGCGTCGGCCGCGAGCTTTGGGACTTCACGAACGGTCGCACCCAGAAGTTTGGCTCCGTTCGAGTTAGCAACATCCTCGGCCGTGCGTCCGTTTCCCACATTGTTCGGCGGCATCGTCATCAGCTCAGACGGGCCGAACCAGTCGCAAACCGCCTGCACTCGGCTGGAAGTTGCCTCCTTGCCGGGAAACGTCCGAGTTCCCATCAACGCAACCAGGTGACCGCCAGCGGATGTTCCCCACGAGCCGACGTGGTCGCCGTCCAGGCCGTACTCGTCAGCGTGATCCCTCACCCATCGCACGGCCGCATAGCAGTCGTTAATCTGAGCGGGCCACATCGCGGCACTGGTCAGCCGGTAATCGATCGACGCCACAGCGAAGCCGTGATCGGTTAGCCAGGCGGCAGTCTTTTCGCCGGACTTGCGGCTGCCGTTTTTCCAGCCACCACCGTGAATGAAAATCACGATCGGCACCGGCTTCGAACGATCTTCCGGCAGGTACAGATCGAGCTTGAGCGAATGTCCGTCCGGTTTTGCGAACTCAATCTCGCGAATGATGTTTGCTGATTCCGGCGAGTCGGCAGCGCGGGTCGCAGGCACGAAGCAGGTGCAAAGGAGCAGGCACAACAGGTTTCGGAGCATGATCGGTCTCGCGAGAGTCATCGGACGGAAGCTTCAGCAGCGTAAGACCGCAGTCTGGCGAATCTTCGGAAAGCTCCGCAACGCTGCAGGCATCGATCGTTGGCTTCAGAGCTGTCAGAGTCAGCCGACAAGCCATGCGAAATTTCAGCAGGCTGCAAAACCAGCAGGCTGACGCCTGCGGCTCGCCTTTCGTCGGCTGCCAGCAAATTCGGCCACGATGGGACCGGCGGGGTTCGCATTCACTGGATCATCGACCGCCCGAATCTTCCCAGCAGGGACGGATACTTGATTGTTTTGTACGATTGTTGTCTTCTGCTCGGACGAAAGCGTTCAATATCGGTGTCAGCTCAAATTCTGCGACGAGGGTTTTATGAATTACGAAATTCGCGAACTGTCTATCGGTGGGATCCTTGATCAGGCAATCAATCTGACGAAGAACCACTTCGGGGCATTTTTCTCCGTCGTGGCTGTGACGTTACTCCCGTTCGGTTTGATCCAGGCGGGAATCAACATAGCGATCATGCCTCAAAACATGCCGCTGATCCCAACTCCCGAAGAGGCCGCCGCGATACAGAAAATACAGATTGAGAATCTGCCCATTATTCTAGGGTCCGCGCTACTGGCACTCATTGTTCTCCCAATTGCGAATGCTGCCCTGGTCAAAATTATGGCCAACACTTATCTCGGTGAGTCGACCAGCCTTGGCGATGCCATCGGTTCCGCGTTCGGAATGATCATCCCGCTGTACTGGACATGGTTATTGCTGATGATTGCCGTTACCGGCGGCACGATCCTCTGCATTGTTCCAGGAATCATCGCGGCATTCTGGTTTTCTCTGGCGACACAGGTGGTCGTCATCGAGAAAATCAATGGATTCGCGGCCCTGAAACGCAGCCGTGAACTAATGCGTGGCAATGTTGGAACTGTCTTCGTACTCAGCCTGGTGCTCGGCATGATCTCAGTGTCCGCGCAAGGCGGAACACTGATGATTCCGCAGGTTCATGCCAAGGCCGTCATCTCCGCGGTGATCAACTGTGTCACCACCGTTTTCACTTCCGCAGCGATGGTGGTCTTTTACTTTTCCTGCCGCTGCGGGTATGAGCAATTCGACCTGCAACGGCTCGCTCAGAATGTCGGTCTTGCGGACGGCGACGTTCCTGCGGACGCAGACGTCGTGGATGAGGACAATCCTTTCTTAGGCGACTGACAAGCTGGCTCGCTGAACGCAACCGGCCATGTCGATGTCTCCCGAGCTTTGATTTCACGATGTCGAAACAGTACTCCCCACTGCATACTGGGCTGGCATTCCGAACCAGTTTTCCCGTTGGGCGGCGTCCGTGATTCACTTCGATTCTTCAACGGGCTGCTACGGGCAGTCCCGCCACCATTCTGAAAGCTGTCTCGAGTCATGAGCGACGTCTCGCCACAGTTTCATCCGGCCCCACAGTTTCATCCGACCGATGAGCAACTCCGGGGCACGCTCCGCGAGGTCCTGTCGCGGCCCGACTATCAGATCGACCCGCCGGCAGAGCCGTCTGAAGGGGTGCTGCGGATTCTGGCGACGCTGCTTCGCTGGATACTGACGCCGTTCAAGTGGCTGTTCGATGCAATGGATGGGCTGCCCGACTTTTTGCGGTGGGTGGTCGTCATCGTTCTGTTCGTCGTGCTGGTAGCGCTGCTGGCACACATTGCCTGGACTTTTTACCAGGCGATGACCGGAGGACGACGACCTCAGGGCAGAACGCTGCTGCCGTCAGAATCGGCGAACGCTGAGTTGAGTGTCTCGGAACTTGAAACGGCTGCTGAGCAGGCTTTCAACCAGGGTGCATTGATCGAAGCCGTGCGTTACCTGTTTCGCGCCGCTCTGACAGGCCTGACGGAGCGGGAAAGAAAGAAGTTCCGCCGAGGCACAACCAACCGGCAATTCCTGAACCACTTTCGAAACTCCGCGGTGTCGCCGCACCTGCAGATGTTTGTCAGCACGATCGAACAAAAATGGTACGGCGACGAGCCTTGCGAAAATCAAGACTACGATGACTGTCGAGATGCGTATCAGCAGATTGTGACTGTGTTGCGAGGAGGTGCCCGTGCTAACGCCTCGTAACTTTATCGGCGTGACCATTGCGATCGCCGTGTTCTCGATTCTGTCGTTGTGCTGGTCGATGCTCCAGCCGCCCGACGGCGGCGGCATGCGAGCGGACTCTTACGGAACTCGCAGCATTGGCCACCGCGCAATCCTGGAGACTTTCGAAGAACTCGGCGTGACCGTCCACCGGCAACTGCGACCGCCCAAGCCGACTGAACTTGCGGACTCGGTGCTGGTTCTGTGGGACCCGAGAATTCAGCTGATCGATGCCGATCCGAAGTGGCTTCGCGATGTGGAACCGTGGCTGCAACAAGGCGGCCAGGCCGTCGTCGCCTTTGACGACGAACCACCGGTCTCCGTGTTTGCAATGATGCAGCGTCAACGCGCCGCCGAACGAGAGCGTGACAAACAGGAACCAGCCGACGACGGAAACGACGATGACATAGTCGACGACGACGACGATGAGCCATCAAAACTTCCGAAGCCGTCGCTGTTCGAACTGCTGGGCATTGGCAAACTCGAAATCTCGATCGTCGGCGATCCCGAAACCGACGAAGACGTACAAACGCCCACCCAGAACGCGAGTCCCAACAAACGCAACGAGTTGCCTTCCGAATCCGAACTGACTGACGCCATCCGCGAAGCGATCACGGCATCTTCGCAACTCGAAAAACCGCAGCGACACTCGATCAAAGCAACCGGTGTCTTTGCCGATTTGATTCCCGCAGGGAGCCACATCGAACTGCCTGTCGGGCTACTCTACGAAATCAATATAGACGGTCACGAAGTTGCGGACGCGATTTATGTCGTGGGCGACTCCGGTTCTGAACATTGCATCGCCGCCCGATTCACCGTCGGAAAAGGGCACGTCAATGTTGTCAGCATTCGGCGACTGATCTCAAATGTGAACATCGGATCGGAAGACAACATCCTGGTCGCGGCAGCGTTGATGCTGAACGGTGATCGCTCGATCGTCTTCGATGAGTTTTATCACGGAGCAACAATCCGCGGGAATCCGATGTGGCTCTTATCGACGAAAACCTACGGATCGATCGCGGTTTCGCTGCTGGCCTTACTGGCGTTTTCCGTTTGGCGAGCCTCCGTGTTTCTCGGTCCGCCGGTTGAGGAATCACCTGCGAAGCGTCGCTCGATTGCGGAATACCTCGACGCCATGTCCCGGTTTCTGCGCGAGGCCAAAGGGCATGGCGAATGGACTCTCGAACAAGTTCGCGACGGCGTTCTCTGGAAGTTGCGTCGCGAGTTCGGCCTGCCACTCGAATCGCAGGACCATTCTCGCCTGACAGCCGCGATGGCCCGCAAGGATCCGCGGCGCGCTGATAAATTGAATGAAGTTCTCAATGAAGTAAACGCTGTTCTGCAGAAGCCTCGATCCGCCGGGGAACGACGCATTGCCCAACTCGTACAGAGGATGACAGAGTGTCTCTCGAAGACCGATACAGCGCGATCCGCGCCGAAATCGCCAAAGTAATTTACGGCCAGGATGAAGTGGTTGACTTCGCCCTGGCAGCCCTGTTCAGCAGCGGGCACATTCTGTTGGAAGGTCCGCCGGGCATCGCCAAAACGCTGCTGGTACGGACCGTCGCGCAGACT
>Ga0316208_1001307_pt1 | contig 24064 bp, 27 predicted proteins | sample 3monopyrite_MG_FD_204944 | JGI IMG/M metagenome (GOLD analysis project Ga0316208, IMG submission 204944) | Microbial mat bacterial communities from mineral coupon in-situ incubated in ocean water Damariscotta River, Maine, United States -... | ecosystem: Environmental > Aquatic > Marine >... | reverse complement strand
TGGGCCTGCGCAACTTTCGTGCCAATCGTGTGGAATAAATGTAATTGTCTATGGCTTTTGAGGTTACATTGATCGTGCCGTCCTGCCAGTCGCTGCCAACCTGGCACTTCTATGGGTAATACTGAGCTATTCACCGCACGGAGGACGATGGGACCGAATCATCGCCAAGTGCCAGAAAGATGTTGAGAAGAGATGTGACAACCCGGAATTTCGGCAGCTGATTGATGACGGACTCTTTCTCATGGCAGTGCTAACAGCCCTGCCTCAGAAAGCTGAGCGACTCAACAGTGAATTCCAGAAGCGTGAATTGCCCTGCTGCATCCAGGCTCATGCCGTACCGGGTCTTCTCGACCTGATTGCCCCCGTTCGACTTTCGTAGCCTCTGACATTTCAGGATCGGTTTTCGTGCGCGATTCGTACTTTGAAGCCACTGACACGCTTCGGCCCGGACGTCTGCCGGCGTTTCGAACAGAGCTAAATCACCGTCCAGGCTACGGGTTTGTCGTTGCAAACAAGCAACGTTTAATACGGAGTCTCCTTGCTGCCTCACTGCCTGCGTTGGTCGCGATGGCTGCGTTCAGGCTTGTCATACTTGTTGCTGACTTCGGGTTTCGAACCTCACTTGCCGCCTTGATTGTTCTGGCGATTACCGGACTGCTGATTTACGAGATGCCGTCTCTCAGAGTAATCCTTGCGGGATTGAAATTCGCCTTTGCTGCCTGGCTCGTACTCATATTTCTTGAAGCGACACTATCACCTGGAACGAGATTCACACTCGTCTTCCTCCCGGCCGTTGGCCTTTGTGGTTGGACGGCCAATCGAAACGCTGCCTATGCAATCCAGTGGATGTCGGGCAACCCCCTTCTAAAGCCCGAAGCAAGGCCAGTGGTTGATCGACTGTTGCAGAACGTAAATGCAAAACACCATCTGTCCACAGGTCTTGGCATCGTCATCGCGATCCTAATCGTCCACTGGCTCTCGTCCACTCTCAGTTCAGAGCTGCCGGTCCGATCGGCGATTCTGACAGTCCTCTTGTATGTCGTGTCCATCGCGTGTCTGTGCCTTGCCTGCATCCGACAGACGAACGCGATTAGACGAGGCACAGATGCACTCTCGATCTGGTTCGGATACCGGGAGCATTCCACTGCGCCGGGTCAACTCAGTGTGCGGATTCCCGTCTTGTCACTCCGCCTGGCAAAAGTCCGACTCACATCTACCGCCAGTACGCGGCGGCGGCTTCCACTTCTCGCTCTGTTTGTACTTGGGATTTGGACCCTGACGGCGTGTGCCTTCTGTCCTGTCATGGCCCTCAGTTCTGATCGTTGGAAATTCATCGCTGAGAACGATCCGGATGAAGCCGACAATATTCAGGAATCTGATGTGTTCTCAGAAATGACAGAGAATCAGGAGACGACGTTCCATGCTCTTTCTGAGACTGAGCAAGAAGAGTACCTGCAGGCCCTCAGGACGCTGCAGACGGATTCAGCAGCCCGGAAGCTGCGAGGCGAGCATATTCGCGTCGTGACTGCTCAGCTGAATTCTCGCATGGACGCATGGGTTGCCGCTTCGATTCAGGGATTTGCGCCCGACCACTCGTTCAACTTCTGGATGCTGGCAACTGCCGGATTCTGCTGCGTGACCCTTCCACCCCTTCTGTTCGTCTCGGCGTTTTGCCTGGTCTATGGGCCGCTACTTCAGGACGCGTATTCGCAGCTGGAAAATCAAGCATCCGGTAACCATTTCTCGACAGATGAATGGTCGAGATATGTTACGAGAATCCAACACTCGAAGGACAAAACAGAGCGGGAGAGCCTCTGGATAGGACAACATGCGGACGCCGGCTACCCAGTCCTACTACATCGCGAAATCCTACACGAACACGCTCACATTCTGGGCGACTCGGGCAGCGGAAAGAGCGCTCTTGGGCTCGCTCCCCTGATGTCTCAACTGATCAGCGCAAGTGGCCGGGACCATCGACAATTCGTCGAGATGGAACGTCCCAAACGAATGCGCAAGGATTTGTCATCGATCGTCGTCATCGACCTGAAAGGTGACCCAGCTCTGTTCCATGGAGCCCGGATTGATGCACAGAAGGCTGGATTACCATTTCGCTGGTTTACGAATCAGACAGAACTCGCAACGCACGTTTTCAACCCGTTTCTCCAGAAGCACATGACAGGTGTCACGCCGAATCAACAGGCAGAAATCTTGCTGGATTCATTGGGGTTATCACACGGTGATGGTTATGGACGCTCCTATTACTCGCGTGTAAATCGACGAATCCTGTCGCGGATTCTGACGACATTCGGAAGCCGTATCGATTCCTTCGCAAAGCTTCACGAGTACACCCAGGACGAGAAACTTGACCTGCTCGGCAAAAAACTCCGCATCAGCAAGAAAGAGCGGGAAGACGCGGCAGAAGTGTTCGCCGCGATCGAGTCACTGGCCGCAGTTACTGCTCTGAATGTGACGCCCGAAAGCCGGATGGGCGACGATCCCGCCCTTAAACATCGTATCGACATGCACGACGTTTGCGCCCGGCCGATGGTCGTTTACTTCTATCTTCCGGCTGCAATTGAGGCGGCCTCAGTCAAAGAAATTGGACAACTTGCGCTCTTCTCTCTGCTAAGTGCCGCAGTTCATCGAGAAGCAAAAGGGCTACCGAATCTGCAGACGTATCTCTTCATCGACGAGTTTCAACAAATCGTCAGTGAGAACCTTGAGATCGTGTTGCGACAGGCTCGAAGTAAACGGATCGCAGCAATTCTCGCCAACCAGACCATCAGCGACCTGATTACGCCAACCGCTGATCTAAGACCAACGGTTCAAGGAAACACACGCTTCAAACAATTCTTTGCCGCAACCGATCTCGAACAACAAAAGAGCCTGATCGAAGCCTCGGGCGACACGATTGATTACCTCGAATCGTGGACCCTTGACGGCACTGGAATCAAAGACGGCGAGATTCGGCAAAGTCAAACTGTGGTGCCACGACTGTCACGCAACGACGTGATTTCAATCAGCGACAAGCCGACACAAAGCATTGTTCAAATCTCACGAGGAAAGGGATTTGCACAGTTCGGCGGCTTTCCCTTTGCACTGCAGTCTCAGTTTCACGTCAGCGAAGACGAGTATGACCGACGGGGCACCATGACGTGGCCGCGTCACGAGTCTGAGCTCGGCACAATCCTGCCGTCTGTGAAGCCAGAACCTATCCAAGAGCCAGAACCCGCAAGGACGATTCCGTCGGCTGCTCCTCCGGAATCCGCTTCATCCCTGGCAAAGGCCATTAACGCACTCGCTGCGGACCAGGCTTTGCCACCAGAAAGGAACGAGAAAGATGCGTAGGTTTCGAATTCTCGCCACAGGAATGGCATTGCTGCTATCCGCAGCGTCAGTTTCATTTCCTGATGACGACAAGGTGGCAAAGACGCCCGTGCCTGTAGAGTCGAACGAGAAGAAATTGCTCGAAACGTTTGAGGCCCGGCATCTGGCGGAACAACTCGAAGCGTTGAGTCGTGAGAGGATTAAAATCGAGCAGGATGGAGGTGAACAGGAAAACCTCATCCTGAATGCCGCCGACGACCGTAGATGGGCAGCAAGATTGAAGCGGTTAAGTGAGTCGGTGCGACACGCTCAACAGGCGACCGACTTGTGGGACAGGAATGTCCTGCCGCTCGAAACTAATGACGAGGGAAAGGTAATCGCCCGTCACGACGCCCTTGTCATGGCCTACGTCGTTCAGGTTGAAAGGGCAAAAGTCGCCCAGTTTCGAGCACTTCTTCAGCAGTGCAATCGGAGCTTGCAAGACTTTGACGTTGTACGAGGAGAAACCAACATTTGGGGAATCGGACTGGTTGATGATCTGACCGAAAAACTTCTGGGAGCGACATTTGCATGCAACGCTGCAAGGAGACAGATCGAGCGATACGCGAGGGAAGCGGATTCCGTCGTGATTCATGGCGAATCTGCTGGGCCGCTTGCGGCTGTCCCAAATCTTCAAGCTGCCGCTGCGTCCCTGGGCAAAAGGCAACTCGAACACGGTCTTGCGCAGCTAAAAACGCGAAAGATTCAAACTGAGTTCTTGAAGCAGAATGACCACCTGCGATTTGCAAACGTCATGAGCGGTGAACTGGCCGTGCTCTATGAGTCCGCCAGTTATCTTCGCCGATTACCGGAGACGATCGAAGGGCGGCTTGGATACAGCAGGCCGATTCTTCTGCAGTTCACGGCTCGGATCGGGTGCGAGTTTCGTGGAAAGGTCCATTTCTTTGACAAACACGGGAAGTATGTCACTTCCGTCTGGGCCGATGGATTCTGTCACGACAAGAGATTCAGGCTCGACACCGTCGAATGGGTCAATGAGCCGCCGAAGGGAAACAGTTTCTCGTTGGGGTATCTATACGAGGGAACTATCGAGGCGAAAGAAATCGCCGGGCAGTATTTCTATAAGGACTCAAAGAAATCATCTGGCGACTTTTCCTTCAATACGACTCAGGCGTTCGTGTTTTCGTCGGATGCCAACGTTGCCGAAACTGGAGACAAATAATGCATCAACACGTAAGCGTCCGAATCCTCTGTTTCTCGATGATGATCCTCGGTTCCGTGTTGGCTGGACTTTCAGTCGGACAGGACACAGCAGTTCAACAGGCTGCCGAAACTGCCAAGGCCTTCGAGGCGAAGGTTCTTGGTCGCACAGCACAGACGCCGGAAGAACTGCTCGTGGGAGGTGGCGATTTCGAAGCTGCCAGGGACACGCTCCAAAAACAAATCCGTGACCAGATCGATGGCCATCGGGAGGCTGAGCGTCGGGCGGCAGCGACAGCAAGAGAAGAGTTGCAGGGGCTATTGATCCAGACCGAAGGCTCCGTGAAAAAAGCAACGACGGCACTTGACCGTTGGGACTCGGAAGTTCGACCGTGCCTGCTCAACGAGTCAGGAGCCCGAATCGCAAATGACGAACGGCTCCTGTCGTCCTTTATGGCAGTGTTTAACGAATTTGATCCTCAGCTCTCCCTGGCGCGTGCTGAACTGGCAGAAGCTCAATCATTCTGCTCGGACATACGGCAGCTTCTTCAACAGCATAGTACCAGGCATTCACGTTTTCGGCCCTCATCGAGACTCTCCAATCGTGTCCAAAAGCATCGAATCATGGCCGATGACTGGGAAGAGGCGTATTCAGTCGGCGTGACAAAGATCGAACTCTGGACAACCGCTGCGGTCAACAAGATGCCTTCAGTCGTGACGCTGGAACAGGCACTGCTTGGCCAGAAAGAGGATTTGCGACCGGTCCATGAAGTTGGCAAGGACCTTCTCCGTATCCGAACAATGGCGTTCCTTCTTGCGGCAAAGAAATTCGCGAACAAATTGACCGAAGAGGCGATCATGCGGTCGAACATCGCACAAGTAGAGAAGCTCGGCGTCATGACAGGCCGAGTCGCCTATGCACGCTCGACGAAAGAAAAAGCCGTGACACTTCAGGTCACGAAACATGATGCCAACAATTTCGAAGGGCGCCTGCTTTTCGATGACGAGGGTACGCTGTGGGAGATGCAGGGAAACCTGAGAAATCAGAACGAACTCTTTCTAAAAGCCAACGCACCGCAGGAATCAGAAATGGCGTTCAAAGGAACGTTGCAGAATCAGCGAGTTTCAGGGAGATGGTTCTATCCCGGAAAGATCGGTTATCGCGGCACATTCCTTTTTCAGCTCGCGGAGTAACATCGAGCAGGCAGACCTGCCTGCTTCGAACCGAATCATAGCCGCCCTTAAATTGCCTCGTCGCACTTCGCAGGCTGACGGTTTTCATCAGCCGCGATCCAGCTCAATCCTTTCCTGGTTTGTTTTCGCTCATCGCCTTCGAGCATGGAAAAACAAGGCAAGCACGTGTGTTGCAACTCCAAACAGTTTGTACATGAGCATTGAAGCAAGAGTCCTTTTTGCTTCAGTGATTTACGAACAATCGAAGGAGGTGTCCAATGCGAAAGCTAAGACATTCCAGCAACCGGTGGTTTGATGACCAATTCGATTCTCTCATTCACGCGATTCGAGAACTTGCTGTTCTAATCGCGTTGAAGCTCATCGAAATCGGAGCAATCACATTGCTCTGGGGCATCATGTTTGAAAGATTTGTCGGCTTCGACAGATTCTTCTAATCACCCAACACACAGAGGGCCTCTCACGTGAGAGGCTCTCACTCTTTCTGTCCAGATGTCTGCAACCAAAACAGTAAATCGACTTATCGAACCCGTGCGGGCAACTCAAACTCTGATCTACAGCCACGGCATCCCGAGTGCCGATCCGTGGTAAAACACTTGGACTACTGGCCGCAATCTGTGATAGACTCAGGTCTATGGCTTCAGAACTCTCAGTAATTGATCGACTTATCGAACCCGTGGGGCAGTGCCTTACGAGAGAAGTCGCTCTGCGCATCAGCCAGCTTCGAGCTGATGCCGAAATTCAGTCACGCGTTGATGAGCTTGCTGACAAGGCCAATCGAGGCGTCCTCAGCGACGACGAGCGTGACGAGTACGAGCAGTACGTAAGCTTTTCGCAGTTCGTGACGCTACTCCAGATCAAGGCCCGGGATTTAATCGACGGAACCCCCGGGATCGCCTGATGAATACAGAGACTCGGCGGCAGGTCCGAGAGCGGGCATCGCATCGCTGCGAGTACTGCCTGCTGCCGCAATCGGCTGCCCCATTCTTCACGTTCCACATCGAACACATCGTTGCGACGCAGCACGTTCAGGATGATTCCCTGGACAATCTGTGCCTTGCCTGCCCTCATTGCAATCTGCACAAGGGCCCGAATCTGACGACCATTAATCCTGTCAGCCGAGAACTCATTCCGCTGTTTCATCCTCGCAAACAGAAGTGGCAAGATCACTTCACGGTTGAAGATGCAAGAGTCGAGGGCCTGTCAGAAACCGGGGAAGCGACAGCAAGGCTGCTGAAAATGAACGACGCAGACCAGGTTGAGATTCGAGCACGGCTGATCTTCCGAGGTGAATTTGAGCTGCCCGCCAGCTAGCTGGATCAAGGAATGTTGAAGTCACGTCCCGATCTGAGCCATTAGCAACAATGGGTGACTCGCAGGCATCCGGTCCGCCTGCTTGACAGTCACTTCCAGATCGAGATAGAAAAAACGTACGCCGGGGAGTTGATTCCTCCCCGACGCACTAAAACCTACGGCAGTTAACCAGCTAAGCCATTACCGAGTGCAACACCGTCGTCTCTACGAAAGAGACTCTTCATGTTTTCTGCGAGCTCGTCTCGTATGGCTTTTGGGAGTCGCTCATCCTGGATGAACCACTCCGCTACTTCGAATCCAAGAAGGATGAAGTCAATTGCATCCTCCGGATAGAAGCCACGTGAGTAACCGATCTCGCCGTTTGCCTGCGTCTCAGAGCGGGAAAACGTAACTCGGTACCGCCAACCCCTTTCGCTTCGATTCTTCCAGATTGCAGCACCGAGGCTGCCTGAATGAACCCTGTCGACTGGTTGGTTGTTGCTTTGCTTGTTTCGTTTCAGCAGTGATCTAATCATTGCTTTTCTCCAAATGTCCGAAGCCACCGCGAGGGAACGGTATAGCTTCGGGTGTTAATCATCTCCCTCGCTAAAAGCCGAAGCTCTTAGCGAAAGGGACGACATGGAGAACTGCCAGGTCGGTCCGAGTTTTTCGTCCGGGACCAGAGACGCCGGAAAGAGAGCATCAGGAGAGGACCTCCTGATGCTCAAAAACCTACGGCAGCTTCTCGAAGTCGTTGGCAAGAGTTCGAAGCAGCAACGGAATTGAACGCTTGAGCTCAATTCGATACTGCTCGTCACCTTCCGCTTTCCTGTAGAGCCATCTGGCAATCAGCGTCCCAAGTTCAATCACGTTGTGGACGTGAAAGAATGGAATGAGATTGCCAAATTCTTCGGTGCTCATTCGAAAGAGGTACATCGAACCTTTCTTTTTAAAACCTCGCTCCACAATTGTGGCATTGGTTCCAAACAGCAGCAGGTCCGACACGACTTTATCTTCATTTCTCATGGGCTCATCTCCCTAAAATCAAAGTCCCTCACGACCAAGGGGAAGGTCGGACTTTGACGTCAATAATTCCCCTCGCTGATAACCAGAAGGTCATCAACGCGAAGAACACAGACTGAAGATGAAGAGAAAGAAATCTGCCTGCCGATCATTGTTTTTCCTGCTCTGGATCGACACAGAGCGACATCAACTCATTGGAGAGTTGGAAGGCAGATGCTACGAATCTGCTCGGGATGTTGGTAGCCCAATACTGATTGCCGAATCATAAATTTGAAAGATCGACGACGGGCAGATGCCATCCTCGCTATGTGCTGGAAGGGACTCGCCCATCCGAACCGAAGTCTTTTCGTAGGCACAGTGAAGAGTTCAACTGACGACCCACGCAACTGCAACGTGCATGACACGTGCGGGCGTGGATACTCACAACGGATGCAGCCAACCAGCACCGACTACGGTTGATTGTTTACGAGAGCGGCATGCCGGGCGATTCATCGCCCCGTGGCCAGCGGTGGCAGCCAGTTTCGAAACAACAACCTGGGATTTCGACGATTCCGAGATTAGCGGAAGTCAATATCTCGTTCCTGCTTGTGGGATCGGCGACGATCACCAGATTGTTGAAGGATGTTGCGAGAAAGTTACGTCGTAGTGATCAGAGCTGACGCCAGAAAACGCGGCCAAGATAGAGGCCAATCAATGGTGTCGCCACGTCCGGGTGTGTCAGCATCAGGATTGCCCATGCGGCGTAGAGTAGCGTGAGATTTCGCGGAACCATGTCGTTCTGAATCCCACATGGTGCATGCGGTTTGCAAGCGTTTTTCTGGCGAAGAACCCCTCCGGACCCATTCCAGCAAAAGCAGCCATTGAGAGCCGGCACTCTGAATCGGTGGAATGTGAATTGCCGATCTGCTTACGCCTGCTCCAGACCTCGTCGGGGCGGACAAGCCGATGAACCCCGACGAGGCCCGGCTCCGGCGAAAGCAGCAGCACATCTTTCCGTAGTTGAAGCTGGATTGTTGACTCACCGAAAACTGCTTGGAGTGACTCGTGACAAAGTCGCTCATGTGTGCCACGAATACTGTCAGGGCTGGTGAGCCATAAGAAGGTTTGCCCGGTCATTCTCCTGTCTCCTCTTTTGCGGTCACGGACAGAGCCACAGTGTCGTTTCATCGAACGGCAGTGTGGTTCTGTAATGTGACTTGATTCTCGAATAAGGAGACCGGCGATGGCCACCCTGACACGTGCTCATGAGGAATTGTTTAAGAGAGACCCGGACGAACGGTATGCGACGCTGCCGGAGTTGATTGATCACTGCAAGGCGACACGAGAAGCGGCACAGGATCGCTGGCTAGATCACGACCAGATCAACATCACAAGCGACATGAACGTCGTTCTGGACGGTGATCCCGATCATCAGTTTTGTGATTGGTCGTTCTCGCAGCTCTGCCAGATGGCGGGTGTCAGTCGCAGCACGATCAACAGGCTGTCTCATAAAACAGCCAGCAGAGCGTTGCAGGAGACAATGCCGACGTCAGAGAAGCCGTTTCAAGTGCTGACGTCCGGTAACCGGATTCGATCAATCCACGGTGTCGCGTACACGCGACTCTGGAATGAGGAACTCCTGGCCGCAGTTGCTGAAGCGGCGCCGGGATTCACGGCTCCGCAACAGGCGATCGGCGGTTCGACCGGACTCTACTGCGGCGAGCAGGACATGTTCGCGTTTCTGATTGATCCGACTGGCTGGATCGAGATTAACGAACAGTCGTTCGCTCCGGGTTTCTTCGTGTGGAACTCTGAAGTCGGACGTCGCACAGTCGGCATTCAGACGTTCTGGTTTCAGAAGGTGTGCCGAAACCACATCGTCTGGGATGCCGTGCAGGTGATCGAGACGAGTCGTCGGCATACGGCTCGCGTTCGAGACTTTCTCGATGTGACGAGATCGGCAGTCGCCGGACTCGTCCAGCAACGAGATGCCCGTCGCGACGGTCTGGTGAAAGTGATGGAACGAGCCATGCGTGAAAAGCTCGGTGACGATGCCGAAACCGTGATGAAGCAATTGCAGAAACACGGTGTGTCACGAGACCTTGGAAAGCAGGCAATTGAACTTGCTGAACGTGGTAACGGATTCACGATCTTCTCGTTGGTGGACGCTCTCACTCAACTGAGTCAGCGAATGAAGTTCATCGGCGACCGGACCGCGATCGACATGAAAGTCTCTTCACTGCTTGAACTCGTAGCGTGAAGGAGACGCGGCAATGTCAGCAGACAACGTGCAGAACGATCTGCCGTTTTCGATCTCCTGTCGCTACTGCGATGCCGGCTCTGGTCTGTCGGCAGACGACGCAATCGCGGAGTGCTGGATGGAGATTGAGTTCTTTCCGGACGGAGTCGCCGAGAACTTTCTCGGAGTCTGCCCGGAATGCTTGCGAAAGATGCTCAAGGAAGCGAATGAACGCAGGGACGCATCCCACGACCAGTCAGCGACTGCTGACACAGATGCGAGGAACACGTCGATGGCGAAGAAGTCAGATGCCTCACGACCGGTTCACGAAGTTCGACTGGGACGGATCAAGGCAGCCATCTGGGCGAACGCGACAGAGAACGGAACGCGTCACAACGTGACGATTGCCCGACTCTACAAGGATGGAGACGAGTGGAAAGATTCCACGTCGTTCGGCCGGGAAGACCTGCCGCTCGTCGCCAAAGTGGCTGACATGGCACACACATGGGTGTACGAAAACGGTAGTCAGGGTTCAGGTTCGGAGTCATGATTCAGTAACTCAGTTGCTGAAATGACTCATTTGTTTTTCTCTTCAGGAGCGAGGACTCACCAGCCCGCTCCCCATAGTTGGTGTCGTGAGTCGACCTGGTCAGATGAGCACTCCCAGTTTGTCGGACCCAAAATCATGGACTCGCATTGTCCGATTGAGACTGCGGCGATTTTCAAACTCCAGGGTCACGGCAAGAGGTCGCGCGGCCGAACTTCCAAGGCTTTCGCAAGCCGGGCGATGTTCAACAGTGCGACGTTTCGCTCTCCACGCTCAATCCCGCCGATGTAGTTGCGGTGCAGACCGCTGCGATGGCCCAGTTCTTCCTGTGACCACCCCTTCTGCTCGCGGAACTCCCGCAGGATGCCTCCCACAACGGTTCGAATATCGTCGGCTGTCATGCTTGGCATGACACCTATAAGTGGCTATTCTGGCTACACACGATGAGTGTGATCTGGTTCTCGCGGCCACTTCAGGCGGAAGAAGCGTCAGTCGTCGGCCTTCGATAGCAGTATCTGGACAGAGCGAATGGAGCACGAATCACGTCGATCGCAACGACGAGGATGTAAGTGACATAGAGCCACGGCGGAATGAGGTTCGTTTGACTCAGAGAGACCAACACACAGAGCACCAGCATGGCAAACGCTCCGGAACTCACGGCTACAACAGTGATGGCACCTGTTCGCCCTGCGGCGACGCGGCTACCGCTCGGATGGTGTGACTGGAATACAAGGAGCTGTTCGCCGGCAATGCAATTGATGGCCCGTTCGACTTCGTCAATCCTCCTCAAATGGTCTTCCTTGGCTCGCGCGTGTTGGACTGTGCTGCGGACCAGCCAGAAAAGCGCAGGAGGAATTACGATCAGGAGTGCGGTTCGCGATTCGGCCGGGAGCACGAGTATCGACGCCATTGCCGCAGTAATGATCCCAACTGAAACGGGCAGCCGTCGATCCATCGCGGCCAGCCGGAACAAAAGCAGTGAATTCAGAGATCGATACTCTTCAAGAAGGATTTGGATTCGCTCCAGTCGACTGAGCGGATCCGGCCGGTCAGGTAGTTGCACATTCACGACGAGCTGACTACCACGAACTGAATTGTTGGTAAACAGCGGAGAAGGATCAGCGGTGCATTCTCAATCGACCTTCGAACTCCTGACTAACTCAGAGACGACCGATCGCCGAATCTGGCAGGGTGCTCTGACTCGTTTGTTTCAAACCTGCCGCACATTGATGGAGAGCATGAACGCAGATGTCCAGGCAGGGCTCTTGCCTGAGACGTTCTGCGCACGCTCGAACGTTTTCGATCATGTCGAATTCGGTAATCTGGGTGACGACTTGCGGTCGCTGACCGATCACTATCCCCTCGCTTTGGAGTCGCCATTCGAAGGGGTTGCAACCATCTCTGGGGGCATCTGGCAGGCGTCAGATTTCTGTGAGGCAAACGCCGATGATGCGTTGTTGAAACTCTGTTTCCTTGCCGGCACCGTCGATTTGCCGATGCACTCTCATAACTACTCCGACCGAGTGATTCTGGTCGCCGAGGGCACGGGAGTGTTTGAGTCGCAATCCAGTGCCCAGGACGGTCAGGAAGTGGTATCGACCGAACTCAAGTTGGGCGATGCACTCGTATTTGCTCGGGGCACGGTCCACACCTTCAAGGTTCCATCGACCAATCTTGTCCTGCTGTCGTACCACTCTCCATTCATCCCACTGGCAGACCCACGACAATATACGGTCGTGTGATTCGCTCGCAGGGCAACACCGAAACTCGCGACGAATCATCCAGACTCCGTTCGAGTAGCCACTCCCTGTTGGCTCTTCAGTTGCCGAGACGGACTGGGTCCAAGGAACAAGCACTCCCTTGGGAGTTGCGAAAGCGAGCTGTGCCGTCGCTTCAGGTTCACTTGTCTCAGCAGCGTGCAGAGCTGTCGCCGGACCGGCGCGTAACCCAGGAACGGAAGCTCATACAGTTTCGCTGCGAGATTCTCCTCCGATCGCCGCAATGCCAGGTGTTCAAACTCGGCGACCAGTTCCTGAAAACGTGACTTCTCGATCCGGACATGCACGCGGAACTGAGTCTTGTGGAGTTCAGCGGATGGGCGACCGTCGCGGCGAAAGCTGATCGAGTAGCCGCCGAACTTGATTGGCGTCTTGCGGATGTCTCGAATGCTGGCTTCTTCGTGAAAGAAGGCGTGCTCGCCTTTGGTCGCGATCAGAAGGAAGAAGCGTCCGCAGCGGATGTAACGTACGTTGGCCTTCCCGAGTTTCTTCCGTCGCCAGCGAGCAGACTTTGAAACGGCACAGTCGTACTTATCGGTCAGTTTGCGATCGATTGCGGCAGCGTCCTTGCCTTCCGGAAGCCAGCCGGTGACGTAGAACCAGTAGCCTCGGCAGATCAGCGAGGTCACGAGGTAGTGGACGAACCCGTCCTGGGAATAGGCGTATTGATACGACATCAATTCAAAACAAAAACTGCGTGGGTAAAACAAACAAAGAGTGGGAAGTTGATTGCGGCTCAACTCCCCAAAAAGCCGTTGAGGCGGAATGCCTCGGTACGAATGAAAAACAAAACTACGACACCTGACGGTGCTTTTTTGTGGCTGCGAAACTCGCGTGCCACATTCTTTAATCGAGTACCTCCAATCTATGGAGGTACTCGCAACGAAAACCTCGACAGCACTCGGCTGCGTCAAGACGCAAGCCGAGTGTCTGCCGTCAGACCGCTGCTACAGGAAGCCCGCTCGCCAGAGCAGGCCACCTGTAGCCGCATTACTGCCAACCACGGACGGATCATTCGATCCGCACGTCACATCGATCACGATTTCGCTCACGTGCCAGCTTGAGACGCTGATGCTGCACTCGGCCACGAGGCAGCTCAGCAGACTCGGCACATGAGACCGCCAGTGATTAACTGGCTGTCCGTCAGCCCTTTCGTCGACGATACTTGCCACCCCTGCCAAAGGGAGACTCGTACGGGTCAGGACTGCCTTGCCCTGCACAGAACGGTGGAGTTCCAGCTCCGCCGTTCTGTGTTCGAGCTTTCGCTCGAACCACCGCTTCGCCTTCCGGCGAACTTCTACTCAGGCCACACTCCCAGTCTTGAGGATTTCAAACACGCGGGCTGCCACGCCCTCGCACCGGGAACCACTCCGGCCCCTCAAGACCTTCCTGCGTTAGCTGTCGACTTCATCCAACGGGTCTCGTTGCTATCCGGTGTTATCCGGAGAACCACAGCCGTACGGATCACCTCCCGGTAATCGCAGTTTCCACCGATTGAGCACATGGCTCGACGTCGGCGATTTCAGAGGGCCGAACATGGAAGCACCCTCTTACCCATCAGCTGCGGGATTTCGCGGTTTGGCACCGACTCCCGTTGGATTCACTGGCAAGCCCTCGCGGGCCTTTCGTAGTTGAGCTATTCACCGCTCGGATTTCCCGAGTCGCCGGGACGGCTCATCCCGATTCGGTCTGTCACCAGAACCGAAGCTCCCCACGCCAGTCAGGTTGAACGAAGTCAGAGACTCTCGAACCCCCTGAACGGGATTTGCTCTTTGCATCGCAAAGAACGCACCCGCTTCGCACGACAACGGCCTGCACCTCAAAGAGAGGAAACAGGTTTTTCCGCATCGCCCTTGATTCTGCTCTGTCGGCTCCCGCTGCACATGCCGAGAGAGACAAAGCTCAAATGAGCATCGGGTAGAATGTCGGGATTACTCTGCAGGAACGCCTTCGATACGAATGAAGGCGTTCTGAATTGCAGGATTACTTCGACAAGCCCCCGTCGAGCCGGACAAGCACCTCTCGATGCATCCGGCTCTACGGACAGTGACAAGTGCGGGTGGTCAACTCCGCGCCCTTAGACTGGTTGGCAACCAGTTTTGCCGGGTGTCACTCCGTGATCGAAGAACGTCAGTCACGCCCGCCCTTACTCTCAACCATCGGTCGAGTATTCAGGCGGAAAACGTTTCACGTGTAAGACGACTGCGGCAACTTCAAGCCGCTTGAAGTCAGGAGCTATCACGATCTGCTGAATTCGAAAAGATCAATTCGCCATGCTGATGCTATGCAGGATGTGGATAAGTGACACGACACAGGTGGACTCTGCGTGGCTTTTATGTCGATACGCAGTGGACTTTGCGTTGCCTTTTGAGCTTCAACTGGTGGACTTCGCGTCACCTTTTTGAAGCCCCTGTTGCCCTGAATGACCGATGCAGGTCACCGAAACAATTGAGAAACCTGGTTGTGAAGTCACTGCGTCATCAGCGTCACCAAAGTAAAGAATCAAAGTACTCTGAAAACAAAGGACTCATCTGCTATTTGATGGAAGAGGGGAGAGAGTCAAGACGACGGTCGCTTGATCGCTCTCAGGTTCGCAGTTGATCGGCGAGCCGATTTCTGAACGTGCTGACGTGCGAACCTGGTCGCACTGTTCCGAGCGGACATCTCTGACTGGCCGGTTGATCGGAATTCCTGGAAAAGCTGTTTGGCAATGCGATCGAACGTTGCCTGTTCTTCGTCAGTCAGTTTTTCCGATGGCTCAGTATGTGACTGACGTTTGGCTCGATGCCCGGCCTGAACGCGACGTTCTTCTGCTTTCCGAATGTCATGCCACCAGTCTGGAGCCGTGCGATTCCCTGCCGCCGCATGCTTCAAGTTGTCGACGAAGTAGGCCTGGCTGCTCACCTTGAAGAACGCGTTTCCAAATCGTTCGCGGGCTGCGAGTGTGATATCCGCCCACTCGCGAAGAACAGCATGCGGATAGTTGCTCAGTATTCTCGCCACGGACGCCGAATCGAACCCTATGGAGGACAGAGGCCCGGTCAGCGGAGATTCGCTCACCACAGGCGAATTTGAGCGTTCTCCGCCTTTGCTAAAATACGAGCCTCGCTGGAAGCGGATCGCGAAGACGCCTTTGCCGCGTTTCTCCAACACGCAGTCACGAGCGTCAACGATCCCTGACTGAGCCAGACGGCGAATGCAGGTTCGAACTTTCTGATTCAAAGTCTTCTGCGGCAACTCTGGCGAAAATCCGAGCACTTGAGTCGCCAGTTCACGCACATCGAATCGCGGAGTTTCCTTTCGCCTCCAGAACATCTTCTTCAGCAACAGAAACAGCCGCCGGCTGGCTTCGTCCAATTCACGATAGGTCGCCAGCTCGAACATCAGCGTCGAACCGGTTGCCGTGCACATTTCAAAGAAAATCGGATCCCACACCAGCCGCCATGATCGTGACGAGACCGGATCAAGCGGCAGACTGTAACTTAGAAAATGAAACGCGACGTCACGATGCTCAACCCGCACTGGATCGTAAAAACCATTATTCTGGTACGAAACGGCCGAGAGACGGCGGAGGGCTGCTCGAAACAGCTCATAATTGCGGCCGCCCTTCGTGTTGAGCATCCCAAGCTGCTTCAAGCAGTAGTGCGGAGTGGCGTGCAGTTCGTTGTTCTTTTCAGGCTGCGACAGCGTCAAAGCCAGCAGCCCCCAAAGATAGAACTCATCGGAAGCCGTCAGACCGAGCGGATAGTCGACTCTCACCGACGCGGTACAGCGTTTTCCGTTCGAGTTGCTGTACCTGTATTTCGATTCATTGAACCGATCGCCGTGCAATGAGGCATTTCGATCCAGAGGGCACAACGCGTGCTCGACGATCGACAACTGCCCGAGTCCTGAATGCAAGGTCCGAGCCGGACGCCGACTCTCGGTGATGAGTTTCTCTGTTTTCGACGTGTTGCTCAATGTTCCTCGCTGCCATCAGGCTGTGGTTTAAACCGCTTGAAGTTGATAGCACGGGTTGACCGTTCAGGAAAGAGGCCGTCGAAACATCAATCACCGAAGATCACTGCGTGAGAAAGTGCTTGCAGTATTTTGTGATTCGTGAGACTTATGTCTGAGTGAAACCAGGAGGTTACACGGAATTGACATTGTCAATTTCCAGAATCTACCCAGCAGCTCGTTGAAAGCAGATGGCAAGGAGGCCAGTGAAGAACATCACCATTTCGTTTCTGAATCAAAAGGGCGGCGTCGGTAAATCGTCGACGGTCTTTCATCTTGGAGGTTATCTCGCGTCCGCTGGCTTCAGTGTGTTGATGGTCGATGCCGACCCTCAAGGGTCGCTTGGAAACGGCTACTTCGGCGCGACCGCAATCGAAAACCTGCCATCCACCGAAACTCTGGCCGCGATCTTCGACGATGAATGTATCGCCCCCGCACCGTCGTCGCTGTGTGTGGCGACAATTCTGGAGAACGTCGGACTTGTCAGGGCTAATCATCAACTCGCCCGACACAACGTTCCGGAACCAGAGCAATCCGGCGTCAAGCAGTTTGCCATTCGCAGCTTACTTGATGAGCTGCTTGAAACAGTGCAGTTCGACTTCGTGCTGATCGATTGCCCGCCGAACCTCTACCAGTGCAGTTGGAACGCATTGGTCGCTTCCGATTACGTCATCATTCCTGTGCCGCCCGAAGACTTCGGTGCTCAGGGTCTGCGAGTCGTCCATCAGGCCATCGAACACGCTCGCATTCTGAATCCCGGTTTGAGTCTGCTCGGTCATCTGATCACGCGAATGGACCGGCGACTCATTCTGCACCAGACGTACGAGCGAAAACTCAGAAAGCAGTACGGTCAGTCAGTTTTCGCATCGGTGTTTCCCGAAGCCAATGACTTCAAACTCGCACTCTCGTCGCGTCTCCCGGTGACGCAACGTCTCCCTAAATCGCGAGCCGCACAAAAGATGTCAGTGATCGGCCTCGAACTCATCGCCCGACTTCATGCATCGATTAACAAACAACAGAAGGTCGCGTGACATGGCAAACACTCGAACGCTACTTGGGCAACTGAATGAACAGTTCGAAGAATCAGTCGGAGTAAGAAAGCTGGACCTGAAACCGGTCCTCAGCCCGGTTGCCTCGCTGAAGGATGCGGGACGCCGTCCGGTGCGGCAGTTCGGTAAGATCAGCATCGAGCAAGTGATTCCCGATCCAGACCAACCTCGACAGGAGTTCGATCAGGATGCTGTCGAGCGACTTTCCAAAAGCATTGCTGACAAGGGCCAGCTCGCGCCGATCCGCGTTCGATGGTCCGACGAGTTACAGAAATGGATCATCATCGCGGGTGAACGCCGCTGGCGAGCAACACGTCTCGCGGGCCTGCCCACAATCGATTGTTACTTCCACGAAGGAGACTTGTCGCATTCCGAGATTCTCGAACAGCAGATCATCGAGAACTGCCTGCGTGAAGACCTCAAGCCGCTCGAACAGGCGAAAGCCTTCGCATCCCTGATGGAAATCAACGGTTGGAATGGCAAGCAAGTGGCAGAAGCTTTGCGAGTCCAGCCCGCGACAGTCACGCGGACACTCGCCCTGCTGAAACTCCCCGGCGACATACAGACACGAGTCGAAGTGGGCGACATCTCCAGCCGAGCCGCGTACGAAATCTCGAAACTGGATTCCGACGAAGACCGCCGCCGCATCGCTGAATCAGTCATAGATCGCGGCCTGAACCCCGTCGAAACTGCTCACGTCGTCCGCCAGAAGAAAGGCCGACCACGCCCCGAATCTCGATCAACGAAAGAATCGATACGAACCCCGGAAGGCTGGACAGTCACAGTCGCCTGCAAGAGCAAAGGAAACTACCACGACATCGAGCAGGCTTTGGAATATGCCCTCGACGAGATCCGACACCGGATCAACAACGGCATTCAGGCAATGTGATCGATGTTAAATTCTCAACTTGACCAACAAAGAGGCATATGAGATCAGTCATCACACTGCGAGGTGGCGTGAAATGCTCACGTTATCTTCAAGTCACAACCGCCTACGGCGGTCCGTGACAGCATCGTTCTTTGATATTTGCCGTTCACGAGTAGATCGAGCCAACACCGACATTCGGAATCACCCCGAGTGGGCGGTGGTGTCTTCAGGTTGTCTGAAGCTCGCCCACGTGCATCGTCTTTCGAGAAAAGGCACGTGATGGTTGCTGAGCAAAACGAAAACGAAAATGAAGAAGTCCGAGTTCCCCTCGGGCAGGTTGTAGCCACGGCAAACGCAGCAAGAACGCTTCCGCCGTTCATCATCATCGACGCCCTGCGTCGTCACGCCATCGGTGATTGGGGCGACGTCGACGAGGAAGACCGCGACGCAAACAACCGAGCAATCCAGCACGGCGACCGACTCCTTTCAGTCTACCACACGGCCGACAGAGTCAAATTCTGGATCATCACCGAATGGGACCGCAGCGTCACGACCGTCCTGCTTCCTGAGGACTACTAGCAAACGGTGTCACTCGTCAGCGATTTCCAACCCAACTTCACCGCTATAAGGTTGAGCCTGACACTACCGCCACGCTCAATCCTCGATTCCAGCAAATAGAGCGAATTCAGTGACCGCCAGCTCCCGACGCTAATGCCGCCAACCAATACTGGGCTCCCGGACCGGCGATAGAAACGAAACGGCATTCGGTCTCGACCGAAGAGAGTTGTTCGTGGCTCGGCGTGTCGCCCCACCAATCGTCGCCATTCCAAGACCAAAGGACTGCTACTCGTTCGGATCGATCGTTCGCTCTTTCGGAAATGGCCAACGCTTGCGAATTGCTGCGAGTTTATCCTCACACTGCGCGAGAAGTATGTCAGCCTCGGGGGATGGGGTTGCTATGCTCGCCTGCAACTCAGTGATGGTTTGCCGTAGTGAAATCCACTGTCTTTCGGCGGCATCGAGTTCCCGCCAGTAGTTTTGTAGAAATGGCCGAGTGTTGAACTGCAAACGTCGTATGCTGTAGCCAGCAGGAGTCGAACGACCCACGACGCGACAAAAATCTCCCGTTTCCGGATCACGTGTCAGTGTGAATTGAGCGTCTAGATCCTCTACACATGGATCCACGAAGCGTTCACCTCGGGCTGACTCGACCGGCGTCGGGAAATTCGATTTACGGTTGTTGCAGACGGCGCAACTGTAATAGAGATTCGACCACGCTAAACTCAGTTCCGGATGCCGCGATTCCGGATGGAAGTGGTCAACTTGCATCGCCTCCACACCTCCAAGACGATCGTCGTGTGTGCGGCAATAGGCGCAGCGCAAACAAAAGGTGCGCTGAAGCTGCGTCACATAGTCGCGAGGCTGCGAGAATGGCCCGGGATCTGGCCCGCGTTTGACTCTCATTGTCGCCCCCGTGATACGATTGCGGAGGCGGCACAATCACTTAGTGCTCGTAATCGCTGCTGAAATCCGTCGGGTACTGTGACCTCAGTTACCGGCTCACCACTCTTGCCGACGTACATCGCTGCGTAATCTCGGCCGTCAACTTCAGCCTGCAATGCGTGGAGTCGCTCCGCTTCTCTCTTGGTCAGCTTCCTGTTGTGTGACTCAGCAACCAACTGCTCGTATCGCAAACGATCCTTTTCAGGAAGCTCCGGCGATCCTCCCGCCAACGCCCGTTGATAGGACTGCGAATAGAGTGCGTAGAGCGGGACATCAGGCGTATCTTGTGGATAGAACTCTTTGAACGGAACCGGAACACCCGGTCGTTGCTGGCCACGAAACTGTTCCAGTAGCAACCGCTCCGATTTGGCGGGCAAGCGATACAGTCGCAGAACTTCTGCGTCAATTGCAAGCAGTAGGCTCGTCAGCTCACTCGCTGAATATCCATCCGAATTAAACATGTCTCGTTTTCCTGTCCGTGCACGTGACAGGTAGCGATCAGCCAGCAACACAACATGTTCGATATCCGCAGGTGCGACTTCGGGCACTGGGAGGCGGCCAAGGATTCTCGGCACAATATTTCGCTTTAGCGTATGCAAATGCACAAACAGATTGGCGATCGGTGATGCGAGGATCGCCCACAAGTACGCATGCGGCAATTTGCTCCGTGCTCTAATCGAGAGAAAATTGCTCTGAAAAGGGTGACCAACTTCATCGACAAAAGGTTTCAGCGTCCAGCACTTTCGACTAACGGGATGATAATTCAGCAACAGTTGCGGGACACAGTCTGTTCCCGTTCCGGGGCGTCGGATCGATTCCGGCCTCAGGCTTAAGTACTTCATTGGAGGACATGAGTGGAGTCCCCAGTCACCGATACTTGACGTGAAGCCCAGCCGGCCACCGGGAAAGGGCTCGTCGTCTACTGTCTTGGCATCTTTTGGCCTGCCGCGTCCTTTGTGCTCAAGCCCTTTGTTGACGTCCGCAATGGTTGACAGCCTCGGGTTATTTCTCAGATAAGACCAGATCTCGGCCTGAAACTCTGCTGTCCAGAGTGCACAATCAACGTTCTGCTGTAGTTCACCCTGCGCGGACAATCTCGTGGTGCTGAATTGATAGTCGAGCTGAAAAGCACTGCGTGCTGAATCGGTGTCGCGAACTCGCCGGAGCCGGCTCTGCAAAGACTTCGTGACGGTACCACGTTGAAGAACCCGTCCAAGAAGGACTGCGCACTCGTGGTCACCGAACGTGAACAGGCCATCGGGAAACAGATCGATCTCCGCGAGCTGGCAGTTTTCAATCATCCATTCTCGAAGTGAGATCGCACGCGGTTTGTCTGACAACAGCAACGTTGCTGGAACGACAGCACCAAAGACGGCGCCCACTGGTAGGTTTGGAAGTGTTCGGTATAGCAACTCTTCCGCCTTACGAGATTCGTAAGGCGGATTGGTCAGCATGACCGTCGAATTTGCCGCTGCTTGCTCAAGGAACCCCACTTCGTACATATCAGCGAAAGACAGGCCGTGCCATCCATCGGGATTTGGTTCATCGGCCAGCGTTAGTGACAGTCGGGCAATTTCCAGAGCGAACGGATCGTTATCAACGCCTGTAAATCGCTCTCTGAAGAAGTGGCTCAACTCAGAAACTTCAACATTCAGTGTCCGCAGGAGTCGCATTAGGGACACGAGAAACGGGGCGTGCCCGCATCCGGGTTCAAAAAACTGTAGATCATCAACAGGAATCTCTTCGATCCACTTGGCCAATTGCCAGACGACATAATCCACAAGGTAACCGGGCGTCTTGTGCGTCCCGTGGATTCGGCGGATGTCTTTTGTAATCAACGCCTGCTCGTAGACATCGCCAAGTGATTCCGTTGTTAGATTACGCAGGTCACCAAGCCGCTGGACTTCGGACATGACCTGCTGCAATGCCGACGCCTTTCGTTTGTTCAGACGCAACGGATCGAATGATCCGTAGTGGCGTTCTACCTTCTTCAGGACGTCAGTGACGTTCGACAAGGTCAGCGACTTGAATCCCGGAACGCTCTTGTCGCGGAGAACCTTTCCAGCCATGAGGCGAAAAACGGCTTTGATGACCCATTCTTCGGGGCCAAACTCATTGACGAGCATGCGAATGCCATCGACCACTGCCGAGGTGAGCCGTTCGCCAATGTTGCCTTCAACAAACGGCAGTAGATCCGGATCGACAAACTCCGCAAACAAATCGAGCTGGTTTTGAGCTTTCTCAACACGTGCGACAGTCTTGGCTTCGTAGATACGGTGTGGACGAAGGATTTCGGGTTTCTGACGAAAAAATCTGCCGAGGCCATCAAGCGTTAGATCTTCAGCGATGCGTCGGTCTTTTTCCTTCGAAGTGGCGACTCGCCAGAGATCGAATGTCCGGTCAGATTCGACAAGCAGCAATGGGGCACCAAGGCCACGGTAGGCCGATACATCACGGCTCGAAGCGTCCGCGGTAACTACACCAATGCAGGCAGAACGCGCGTCAAGCGGGCGGTACGCAAATCCTGCAAGAGGGATACTTTGTCGCTGCGCAAACCGATAATCTCGCTCGATCAGCTGGGAATCGAATCCCGCTTCGCTGGTCAGCATTCGCTGAATATGCTCAGTCGTGTCAAGGCGTGATGACATTTTCGACGTGCGAATCCCTTCCTTGTGCTCTCATTTCGTTGAACCTTGCATGTCCTATGGTACTGCACTTGGGTGTTGGACCATAGATCGTCAACACCCGCTTGACCGCTCACGGCACGTTTCGCTGGTGTCCGCGGATCGGAATGGCAGGCCATCTTCTGAGTTTCTTTCAGTGTGCCGCCGTTCTTCATGTAGTTCGTGATGCCGGTTGCCCGAGATGTGTGGTCACCACACCCGAATCGCAGCCCGGCGTCCGCGGCTCGACGACGAACCATTCGTCAGACGTCGCACCGGCTGAGCCGATTAAGGTTAAGCTGTCGTGTCTCGCAGCGAGAGGTCCGAAACAACGACCGTGTTTTTCGTCTCCAGTGCCGGCTGCTTCCAGGTACGCTTCGATAAACTCTTCCAACTTGTAGTGAGCAGATGCGTCGTCGCGTTTGCCGCATTTCTCATACAGTTGAATCGACCAACGTTTTCCGGTCGGAAAATAGTTCTTTACGTTCATCGTAAGTGCCGCAGTGACTCGTGCGAACGTGTACGTCATCATTCCAGTCAAAGCCCGGTCGCAGGCCAACCACATGCGAAGTGTCGTCTTCTCCAGAAGCCGCCGCGCGTCCGACTCATCGCGTATCACTACCCGTCGTCACAAAAAGAAATTGGCCCACGAGCGATCGCGGCTGGCCAACTTCAGAACTTCCGTTAGAGCGCCACCAATCTTCATGTAGTTGGGAAAGCGTGCTCCACGCAATGTGTGGAGCACCGATCTTGCATCTTCAGCTCGTCTGCGAACCAACTCTCTGGAACCATCATCCAGCATTTCGTAGAATCGCTGGTCGTTCTTTGGCAAGCATCTCCTTCTTTCCCAATCCCTTCAGGGTTTGATTTCGCTCATCGCCTTTGAGCACGGAAAAACTAGGCCTTAAACAAGTGACCCTTTGACGGTTTTGTGTGGCGAGAAAACGAAATCCCTCGCGTATTACAGTGTGAAATCGAGTTTCTACAGTCTCAGTCACACGGTCTACGGAGGGATTTCGAGTGAGCCAGCGTAAAACAACCAGGCGGCAGCGCAAAGCCCAACAGCGGCGGTATCAGAAGGCACGGCGGCAGATCGCACAACGCAAACGCCGGATCGACGAACGCATTCTTCACAAGAGTGAACCGATCGATGCCCCTATGTTTCGGGCCGGCAACCTTCAGTATGAGATCGCCACGAAGACACAGGCGACCAATTATGGTGGCATCGGGTTGATCCATACGCTCGCCGTGCAGTCTGGACTGGTCACCGCCATCGACGGACATGTGGAAGTTCTCAAGTTCCACTTCCCTTACCACGAATCCGACCATGTCCTCAACCTGGCGTATAACGCGCTGACCGATGGACGCTGCCTGGAAGACCTGGAACTCAAGCGCAAAGACGAAGCGT